>Ga0207868_1000064_pt1 | contig 144375 bp, 139 predicted proteins | sample Passage237B_FD_187370 | JGI IMG/M metagenome (GOLD analysis project Ga0207868, IMG submission 187370) | Cellulose adapted compost microbial communities from Newby Island Compost Facility, Milpitas, CA, USA - Passage2 37B (SPAdes) (version 3) ...
CCTAAAAAGAAGCATAGTATGAGTTATAAAAAATTATAAGACTCCCTTAACTAAACGACATTGATACATCATTTGGGATTTAGGATTGTGATTATTATAAAAACTTTAACTTAACAGAGATAAATATATGAATTTCACTATTTAAGAAAAACTCTTTCCAACTAAAAATGGGATAAGATAAGTTGAACAGGCTTATAAAGGCGATAAAAATATTAAATTGATTCTCTACCAATACAACTGGAACACAATACAGTACTAATACAAGTACAATATCAAATTTTCTACAGCACACATCCCCTTACATGATATGATTGTAAACAGTATAAAAGCAAAAGAGGGAGCAAGGAGCTCCCTCTGAAAAATGTTCTGCTAGTTAGGGTGGGATATGTGTTTAAACTTTCTTTTTATATTCTTTAAGGAATAAAGAATGGGGGGCCTCAAAAATAACCCAACACTTATTCTACAATAATCTTCTGCGTTACCTGACCACTCTCTGTCTCGATAAGCAGCAGCAGCATACCTTTTAACTGCGTCTGTATGCGATCTACAGCCTTATGTGTTTCTTTATTTCCAAGCATATCTGTTACTGTTATGGAAGTAATACCTTCTGCATTGGTGAAATTGATTACACCATCAGTGCTTACAGTTGGATAAGCGAGCACTTTGTTCACATAAGAGGCCTCCATGTTGATGTTAAATCCTTGTTCTTCTGCTGTAATCGCAAACTCATCTGCACGGGCACCAGGACCGATATTATCAAACAGGTTATAGGAAGGCCATGCTGTTACCTGGTTTAGTCCTGCCTCGATTGCAGATTTCATTTTCCATCCACAACCATCATCAGTAGGCTGATCGTTTACAATTACTGCATAGCTTAGGCCATTTGCAAGCTCAACAAGGAAAGATCTTGAAGAACCATGGCAACCGTTGTGGTTCTGAAGTGATCCGGAAACATTCCAGCCAAATGCATAACCCGGGCTAAGTGTCGATCCCGTAGTCATTGTAGTATGGCTTGCAGCAGTTATAATATCTGAAGGAGAAGCAGCACCATCCACTCTGTTAAGAAACTTTAGCAAATCGATCGGACGTGCCACCCAGCCACCGAAGCCAGCCCACAACTGAAGGTTCATTTTATTCAGAGGAGTGTAGTTCATCTCTCCAGCTCTTGGATTACCATTCGCTTGTCCTACATACATGGTAGATCCGATACCGCATTTGTTCAATACGTTCTCTCTGATGTAGGTTTCATATTTTTTACCACTTACCTGTTCAATAATTCTCTCAAGTATGAAATAGTTGGTATTAGAATATACAAACGCTACACTGGTATCTGAAAGAACAAGATCGTTGGCAGCCAGCAATACAGCCATGGCATCGTCAGGATTTTTGCTCGCATCCCAGAACACTGTCTCACCATTGCATGATCTCAGACCTGAAGTATGATTTAATAAGTGACGCACGCGGATTCTGTTCAAAGAAGGCTTGTTGGCAGGAGTAGAATATTTTGAGCCCAGAATACCATTTCTACCGAACACCAATGATTCTTTAGACAAAAGGCCTTTCTGTATGAGCGTCATAATTCCCACAGAAGTTAAAGGCTTTGATATACTCATGATACGACCAGGCTGGTTAGGAGACATTTCTTCACCTGTGGATGCATTAGCCTTTCCATATCCTTTAGCAAATACAAGTCTTCCATTTTTGCTGACAGCAATAGAAAGTCCTGATAGCCCCTGACTTGTCATATAATTGTTGATAGCATCGTCTATTTTAGCCATGTTAGAACTCGTGATGTTTGTATTCGTCCAGAATCCGTTAAACTTAGCACTGGTTCCGGAAGCAAACGCATTTAGCAATACAGGTCTGTAACCGGTGTAATAGTGATTATCGAATACATGCTGATAGTTGGCTGCAGTAATGCCATGTCGTGCAGACCATAGAGGAGCACTTTTTTTCTCCCATACCGCGGCATATAGATCTACACCGTTTTTGTTGTATCCTGAAATACATTTCAAAACATACCCCTGGTTGGTATAGGTATTAAATGCAGACTGATATTGAGCAGCCGTTAAATTATGTCTGGCTACCCAGGTTACGCCTGTCACCTTTTCCCAAATACCTGCAAAGTATTCTACACCATTTACCACATATCCGCTTATATACCTGGGGCGATATCCCTGAGAAGTGTAAGTATCGTACACAGCCTGATATTGGGCTGCAGTAAGGTTATGTTTGGCAAACCAGGTTACTCCTGATTTCTTTTCCCATATAGCTGCAAACTGTGCTACCCCTCCAACTGCATAGCCGGACACAAGTGTAGGTACGTACCCCTGAGAAGTATAAGTATTAAAAGCTGCCTGATATTCTGATGAAGTCATAGAATGCTTGGTTACATAGGCATTCCCTGACACCTTTTCCCAAAGGGCAATGTATTTTTCTGCACCATTTTCAGTATAACCATTTACTGAAGTTAACCGGTATCCATTCGCTGTATGCGTATTAAATTCGGTTTGGTACTGGCTAGGGCTTAATCCATGTCTGGCAATCCATGCCTGTGCAAAAAGCGCTCCTGGTAGTAAAGCTAAAAAAGCATACGCTGTTAAAAGTTTGTGAAAGAATTTAGATCTGGTTTTCATTTTCGTTTTGTGTTTATTGTGTTAGTATTTCTTTTTACATTTTCTTTTCAGACCTGAGCAACCCGGAATTACTCATTGATCTGATTGACGTTTCAAAATTGCGCATGAAAAAAGGATTTAGAAATACCGTAAAAAGATAGAAAAGTAAAATACCGGTTTACTGCATAAAGCAGCTATAAATGAACAAATTAGCGTTACAACACTAATCATCTGTCTCATGTATATTGAACAGATGTTTATCAGTTTTCAAAAAATGAATTAACTTTCGGAAAATACTCCGGTAAGGTGAGCAAAGCCGGAAATGAACAATAGTACATTGAGCCAATACAACCCTAAAATAAGAGAAGTAAACGTCGTCCGATATGTGACCCCTCTTCGAGAAGGAGGTTCGCTTCCTGCCATCGTGGAAGCCGACGACGATTTTTTATACGTAGTAAAATTCAGAGGCGCAGGTCAGGGGATTAAAACCCTTATTGCAGAACTCATCGCCGGAGAACTGGCCAGATTTCTGGGATTCCTGATACCTGAAATTGTCTTTATAAACTTAGACGAAGCATTTGGCCGCACCGAACCCGATGAAGAAATACAAGACCTGCTAAGAACAAGCGAAGGACAGAACCTGGGATTACACTATCTTTCCAGAGCCATTACCTTTGATCCTCTTGTTACAAATGTCTCTGCTGAACTTGCCTCTAAAATTGTATGGCTGGACAGTCTTATCATGAATGTAGACCGCACAGCCCGCAACACCAACATGCTTTCCTGGAACAAGGAACTCTGGCTTATTGACCACGGAGCATCCTTTTATTTTCATCATTCCTGGCCCAATCCGGAAGAACAGGCAAAGAAACTGTTTCCTCAAATCAAAGATCATGTCCTGCTCCCCAAAGCATCTGAGCTGGATGCGGCTGATCAGGCATTCAAAGCAGTTCTGACACCTGAAGTCATACAAACGATAGTGAACCTGATTCCTGACGAATGGCTGCTAAAGGCCGAGGCACCTTTCGAAACGGTAGAAGCACACAGACACGCTTATGCCACCTTTTTGAACACACGTATTGCGAATTCTGAAACCTTTGTAAACGAAGCTAAAAATGCAAGGAAAGCAATTGTTTGAGTATGCTGTCATTCGTGTGGTACCAAGAGTTGAACGCGAAGAGTTTATAAATGTTGGAGTAATACTGTTTTGCTCGTCCCAGGGATTTTTACAAACCAGGTATGCATTGAACCCTGAACGGTTAAAAGCTTTTTGTAAAGACATCGATATTTCTGAGTTGGAAGAGCGCTTGCGTGCTTTCGAAAAAATCTGTGCTGGTGGTAAGCAGGGCGGTCCTATTGGCAGTTTACCCATGTCCGGAAGATTTAGATGGCTGACGGCAAACCGAAGTACCATCATTCAAACTTCCCCGGTACATCCGGGATTATGCAACAATGCAGAACAAATGCTTTCCAGGCTTATGGAAAAACTAGTGTTATAATTCTGAAGCTTCCTACCAATCGTACTGCCCTTCTGACAGTATAGGTTACGTACCAAAATACTTCCGGAGAACAGGAGACTATGCGACAATGCATATTTTCCTGTTCTCACTTCTGCTAATACACTAATTACAAACAACTTAAAAATAAGTTCCATCTAGCAGAATAATTTCTTTTAAAACAGTTTTTAGAGTTGGCACGTAGTTCGCTTTAATAAGGATTAATAGAAACTTATACACCTGTTCAGGGGGCATAAAATATTATATGGTTTTATTCGTCTTATACTTTAACCTATACGACTATGATTGATTTTAAGGAATACACATTGCAGAACGATGGAAAGCATGTGTTTATAAGTACCATAAATGGAAAAACCGATGGCTGGCTTACAGGAAGTAAAACAGACCAGGAAGGAAATGTTACAGCACTTGTACTCCGTAAATATCTTCACCGCATTGAAGTACCAACCGAAGAAATTCTGAACATTCGACTGCTATAAATCTGAGTATACCATTTCAGGTAACGACATTCCGGAACTGTAAGCTCCTCAGACCACATGAGGAGCTTTTTTATTGGCGCTACAGGAAAAAGAGAGGACGTGAGGCTCTCGCCCCACGCCCCTGACCTTCACTTGAACTTAAAAAATTTCACTTACAAAAGTTTCTTCTGTCGCCTGAGCACCCACTTCTTTAGGTACTTTTTTATCTGCCGTGTTTTTAGATAAATACGTGTACATGGCAGGAATTACATAAAGGGTAAACATTAATGAAATAATCAGTCCCCCTACTATAACGATCCCCATCCCCATTCTACTCTTTGCTGCCGCTCCAAATGCTGTTGCGATCGGCAAAGCACCTAATGCAGTGGCAAGACTTGTCATCAATATAGGTCTTAACCTGGCACTGGCCGCTTCCAGCGCTGCTGTTCTTATGTCTTTCCCTTCCTGTTTAATGTGATTGGCGAACTCCACTATCAGAATCCCGTTTTTGGTTACAAGTCCTATTAGCATAATCATACCGATCTGACTGAAAATATTATTGGTTTCATTGAAATACCATAATGAAAAAACGCCTCCTGCCAAAGCAAGCGGCACCGTTAGCATTATAATAAAAGGATCTACAAAACTCTCAAACTGGGCCGCCAGTATAAGATATACAAGAATCAGAGCTAGCAGAAATATATACATGGTATTGGAGGAACTTTCTGCAAAGTCTCTGGCCTGCCCAAGCAAAGCCGTGGAAAATGAATCGTCCAGTACTCTGTCCCGAATAGCATTCATTGCTGCGACACCATCCCCGATCGTTTTACCGGGAGCTAATCCTGCAGAAATCGTAGCAGACTGATACCTGTTATAGCGGTACAACTGTGGCGGACTGCTGGATTCTTCAAACTCAACCAGATTATCCAGCTGAATCAGCTTTCCGGATACATTTCGTACATAAATGTTTTTAAGATCGACCGACTCATTTCTGTTTTCCCTGTCAAACTGCCCTATCACCTGGTATTGTCTTCCATTCATGGAAAAGAACCCAAAACGTTGTCCACTTAAAGCCAGTTGTAAAGTCTGGGCAATATCTGCCACATTTACTCCTACTTCCCTTGCTTTTTCACGGTTTATATGCACCTGAATATCGGGTCTGTTGAATTTAAGATTCACATCCACCATCGAAAAGGTAGGGTCTTTCTGAGCTTCTTCCATAAACCTCGGGAGGTACTCTTCCAGCTTTTCAAAATCCGGAGCCTGGATTACATACTGAATGGGAAGTCCCCGCACACCGGTATTAATGGTCTGATCCTGCCCCACCTGCACTTTAGCCTCGGGAAATACTTTCATGAGCTGATTTATTTTATTGACAATCTCCTGCTGACTTCTTTCCCTTTCTTCCGGATCGACGAGAGGGATTCTCGAAAACCCTGAATTAACACCTCCGGAGCTTGATCCACCCGGACTGGAAGCGGTGATGGCCATGACCAGTTTATTTTCGGGAATCGAATCACGAATCAGCTTTACATACTTTTGCATAAACTCATCAGTGTATTCAAAAGAAGCCCCTTCCGGAAGAGTCATGGTAATACGAAGCATGCTTCGATCCTCTACCGGAGCCACTTCAGCCGGAAGAATCTTCCAGAACACTACAGTAGTAACTACTGCAATCATAAGAATAATAAACGCCAGCCAGCGACGATTTAAAAAGGTATCCAGCGACCTGGCATACGCCTGATTGATCCATATAAAAAATGGTTCAGAATACTCATAAAACCGGCTCTTTTTTGTGTGATCGTGCACCAGCCATGCATTCAGCATAGGTGTCAGACTTAGAGAAACGAAAATGGAAATCAAAACAGCCGAAGCCACAACGATCCCAAATTCCTTGAATAACTGGCCCACGAACCCCTCCATGAATATAATCGGAAGGAAAATTGCCGAAAGCGTTATCGAAGTAGAAATTACAGCAAACGTGATTTCTCTGGACCCTTCTATGGCAGCCTCTATGGGAGACTTTCCCTCCTCAAGCTTTTTGAAAATGTTTTCCGTTACCACAATACCATCGTCCACCACCAGTCCTGTTGCCAGTACAATAGCCAAAAGCGTTAATACATTAATCGAAAAACCGAAAATGTACATGATAAAAAACGTTCCGACCAGTGAAACCGGAATATCAATCAAAGGACGCAGTGCAACAGACCAGTCTCTGAAGAACAGATAAATAATAACCACCACCAGCAGTATAGCGATGATCAGCGTTTCCGTAACTTCTGTTATGGACTTCTTAATAAACCTGGTGTTATCCGTTGAAATGGCGAGTTTAAAATCAGGAGGTAATTCTTTCTGAAGCTGCTCGAATCTTTTGTAAAATTCTTCCGCAATTTCTGTATGATTAGCTCCTGGCTGCGGTACGATGGAACATCCTAAGCTTGGGACATCATTAATTCTGAAAATGGTTTCTTCATTTTCAGCTCCCAGTTTGGCATAGCCAACATCCTGCAGGCGCACCACCTTCCCTCCTGAAGCCTTTATGATCATATTATTGAATCCGGCTTCATCCTTAAATTTTGCATTAGCTTTAACAGTAAGCTCTGTTCTGTTCCCTTCCAGTCTTCCCGTTGGCAACTCCACATTCTCTTTATCCAGCGCCTGTTTTACATCCTGAAGGGTAACTTTAAAGGCTGCAAGCTTAACAGGGTCCAGCCAGAGCCGCATGGCATATTTCTTTTCACCGAACAGATAAACATACCCCACTCCATTGATCGTCTGAAGCCTGGGGAGTATCATGTTGTCTACATAATCATTAAGCTCCAGGTGCGACATTTTATCATTGGTAACGGTCATGACAATAATGTATTCCCCGCCCACATCTTTGCTTACCACAGGAGGCGCATCAAGATCCTGGGGCAATGAACGTAACGTCTGGGAGACCTTATCTCTGACATCGTTGGCAGCCGTTTCAAGATCTCTGTCAAGATTAAACTCTACGGATATAGAGCTTGAACCGAGACTGCTCGTAGAAGCAATGGATCTTACACCTTCAATACTATTTAAGGCTTTTTCCAAGGGATATGTAATCTGTGCTTCTACAATCTCAGCACTCGCACCTGCATACGATGTCCGTACCGAAACGGTCGGTGCTTCTACAACAGGAAATTCACGAATACCAAGCGCCCGGAATCCCATAAAGCCAAAAAACAAAATGATGAGATTCATCACTATGGCTAAAACAGGTCGCCTGATACTTAAAGTCGATAAACTCATAATTCAATTATTCCTCTCTGTTTACTGCAACCCTTTCCTTTGATTTTTCCACTTTGACTCTGTCTTCGTTCCTGAGCCTGAAATTTCCATTAATCACCACCGAATCCCCAGCTGAAATTCCGGAAATAATCTGCAGATAGTCTTCCGTCCGAATGCCTGTCTTAACGACCTTTTCTCTGGCAACGCCATTTTCAACAACATAGACAATTTTATTATTGGAGACCGGAACGATTGCTTCGGTAGGCACAAACAAGGTTTTGGCATTTTCATTATAGGTAAGCTCAACATTTACAAATGTCCCCGGCAACAACTTACCTTCCTTGTTGGGACATATGGCATGGTAACGGACACTTCTGCTATCGACATCTATGGCGGGATCTTTAACAATTATTCTGGCTGTAAAAACCTCTTTTAATCCTTCTGCCCTGAATGTTATCAGATCTCCCGTCCGGATAATAGAAGAATATTTTTCAGGAAGGTAAAACTCAATCTTAACAGGATCGGTTTGAAAGATAGAAGCCACGGTAACCGAAGGTGTAATATAAGCTCCAGGACCTAAGGAATGGATTCCTATCAAACCATTAAAAGGAGCTCTGATTTCTGTCTTTGCAATTTGCGTCTGCACAAAAGCACTGTCTGCCTGAAGTGTTAAGAGTGTCGCCAGAGCATTATCGTACTCCTGACGACTGATGCCATTTATTTCCAATAGCTGACGCTGTCTTTCTTCATTGGCTGCGGCCAGTTTTATCTGAGCCCTCAGCTTGGCTAGCTGAGCCTGATACTCTGCATCGTTTACTTTTAACAATAATGTACCGCTTTTTACAAACTGTCCTTCCGGAAGATTCAGATAGATAACCCTGCCACTGGCTTCAGCCTTCAGTTCTGTGGCTTCATTGGCCAGTACAGTTCCTGAGGCATAAATTTTCGGATCAATGCTTTCATTGCCTACAACAAAAACCGATACCGGAATCGAAGGATTCTCAGAAGTCTTTCGTGCTTTGTCTGACCTGCCTTTTGCGGATGGGAAGAAATTTATTTTAATAAAGATCAAAGCACTTAATATTCCTACTATAATGAAGTAGATTTTAAATCTTCTCATTGCTTAAACTTAATTGGTGGTGAATTAACAGTTCTGAAAGCAAAACAAAATAACCTTGCTCTCCCCTTCAGAGGTAAGAACAAGGACATTTGATATTCCATACAGGAATTATAAGTTTTGCTGTGTACGTATAAGGCTTGTAAGACTTCTGTTACGAATATAATAACCAGTCATGAGGATTTTAATTGAAGACAATGCAATCATCTGAAGAAACAGCAATAAGTTTGAGTAAAAGCAGTACGATTCATTAACGTTTAATGCTCTTACTCAAACTCTGCTTTCCTTCAATACAACAGAATGTTTCGTTAAACAGCTACCTGATTATATTGAGGTTCTTCGATCAGTTCTTTATGTAATACAGGCTCGGGATAACTGTTCTTTAGATCTTTAAGAGTATATCCACCGGTTTCACCCACTTCGTCATAAAATTCAGGGCCTCCGGGAGCCAGTTCACTTCCTGCCTTTTTAGACTTGAAGAACGGCCATAGGAACTGTACATACCATTCTTCTTTAAAGTAATGTTTTACTCCATAGCCTGCAGGATATTTTCTTGTTATGAGTCCTGTACCGAAGATGATATCCCATATAAAGAACATGTTTCCGAAATTTCCTTTATAATGGCCTATACCATCGTTGGAGTCTGCGTGGTGCGCATGATGGGTTGCAGGTGTTGAAATAACTCTTTCCAGTACCCATGCAATCGGATGTAAAATTTTGTATTTATAGAACGGCTTGTCCCAGGGAATACTTGAATGCGCAGATATAGTGATAAAGGATTTTAACACCTTTACAAACAAGGCAGGGAAACCCAGACCAAGATATACCAGCGTGGCTGTTACATAGGTTTGAGAAAAGAATACCGTGTAGATAACGTTTTGTCTGCTGGCCATCGCCATTCCCATATACGAAGCGGAATGATGCGTTCTGTGAAATCTCCACAACCATGGAATTTCATGGTGCAGACGGTGATACCAGTATTGCGTAAGGTCGTCTGCCACTGCAATGATAGCAAAGCCAAACCAGAAAGGTACCCATGAAAAAATCCCCATCATACCTGGAAACAATACAGGTAATGCTTTCAGGCTAAAGAAGGCGAAAACAGGAGCCAGCAATATCTTAGGAGCTGCATAACAAATCAGATCGGTTGCTTTTTCATTTTCATCCCAGTCATGTTTGTCGTACATACCTGCTAAAAACTCCGCAATACCCAGTACAAAGAGAAATACAGGTAGCCCCCAGGAGCTAAGGTTTTCGAATACGGATGTAAAGATTTCTTTCATAGCTTTTATTTCTTTTTATATTTGTCAAATTGACCATAATAGGCTTTTTGGTCTTTATTTTTCCATGGCTTTTCCCCTGTGACCTTCAGGTAAATAAACAAAGCCACTACAGGCAACGAGTACAGAACTAGACTCAGCAGTGCATTTTTAATTATTCTATTTCTGATTGAAGGATCTGGTGCGGACATAGCTTAATCGTTTAGGTTAATACTTGATTCTATTGCTTTATTAGTTTCCGGTATATCCAGCTCTATCTGGAAAATCTGGGCAGTAAGCAGCAACCCTCCGGCTATAATGATTACCGGAGCAAGGTAAATCAGCACGGTCACTCCTATTTTTTTTATAAGCAACAATGCATCGCTTAGCACTATGTTGAATCTCGACTCTTTAATCATATATATTCTATCGGTTAAGTAGATTTTAAAAACAAAAAAAACTTCATTTAAACCTTCTTGCCGTTTTTTACTTTTTGTATGTAAAAAACTTCAGGATGAATTACTAAATGAACGGATTATTGTTTTTCCATCTGGTGGTGAAATGGTTTGTAAAGATATCTCTTTTAGCAATTCGAAAGTTTTCCAATCGGCCAGAATACCACCATTTTAAGTACATGATGGATGCATAAAAATGATATTTCCTTAATAATCTGAATACTAAGCATACAATTGTTTTTGGTTTTATACCACTAACAATTGTGATCCAGAAATTATAAAAGACTTTTTTATATCTTTAGCGAACATGACTATGCAACGGATTATCAGAAATTTTGTCCTATTCATCCTTGTGCACACTGCGTTCTCTCTGAAAGCGCAGGTTTCAACGGATTCGTTGGCAACTATCGAAATCAAAGCAAGCAGAAACAACTCCGATCTGAAATCGATCCCTTCTGCCACCACCTATATCGGAAAGGATCAGTTCCAGACCAACCGAACCGGTGTTTTCATGGAAGATGCACTGAGAAATGTGCCCGGAGTTTTTGTGCAAAACAGACATAACTTTTCTCAGGGAGAACGAATCATTATAAGAGGTCAGGGCAGCAGATCGGCATTTGGCCTGCGCAATATAAAAGTATTTTTGGATGGTATTCCTCTTACTTCTGCGGACGGTACCACTCAGCTAAGCGGTACAGACCTGTATTCCGTTTCCTCCATTGAAGTGGTAAGAGGGCCTTCTTCCCAAATTTATGGAAACTCCTCCGGCGGTGTGATTTATCTGAAATCGGATCTTCCCAGCCAAAGAGGCTACACGTTTGAAAACTTTCTCATTTCCGGCTCCTATGGCTTATTTAAAGCAGGACTAAAATTCAGTCAAGCCACGACCAAAACATCCATGCTGGTTAGTGGAAATGTCACGGATATTGCGGGCTACAGAGAATTTTCCAATGCGCGTTTCTATACCCTAAACGGAGTTCTCAAAAGAAAGCTGAAAAACAATGCGAGCCTCTCCTTTCTCCAAAATATTTATTACGCTCCTTACCTCTACAATCCTTCGGGCCTGAACTACGCTGAAACAAGCGATCCTCAGAGAACCAGGACCGCCATAAAGAAAAGTGCCAGTGGAAAAACCCTGTTCCAGAACATCAGCGGTCTCCATCTGACCAAAAAGTTAGCTCCCGGTCATGACCTGGACTTCTCAGTCTTTTATATAGGCCGAAAACTGGAAAATCCTTTAATCGGAAGATACATTGATCTGACCAGGCATTCGGGCGGATCCAGAATTGCTTATATCCGAAAAATCGATCTTGAAAAGACCTTTATCACCATACGATCTGGAATCGATTACGAATTTCAGGCCGACAAGCGCTCCGAATTCGAAAACAAAGGTATCACCGACAAAGACCTTGCAGAGCGTCCGATACAGGATCTCATCTCCGCTGTAGCAAAAGGAAAGGTACTGCTAAAACAGAATGAACACATACATAACGGTGGCCTGTATATGCTGTCGGATATAGAACGTAATCGTTTAAAGGTGACCATGGCCTTGCGATACGACGTGATAAACTTTTCTGTATCCGACCAGCTGAACGATTCCATTGACCAGTCGGGCAGCAAGACCATGTCCAGACTAAATCCCGGAGCTGGTTTCACTTACAGAATAAATGCCCAGTCGAATCTTTATTCCAATTTTTCCACTTCCTTTCAAACACCAACGGCCAATGAATTTAGCAATAATATCAACGGTAGTGGTTTTAACAAACACCTGCAACCTGAAAGATCCAAAAGTTATGAATTGGGAATAAGAGTCTTTAAGCCGCTTTATTACATTGATGTAGCGGCATTTTACGTCAGAACCACCAATCAGCTTATACCTTACCAGACAACTTCCGGGGGAGATCAGGTCTTTTACCGCAATGCTGCAGAAACACAGAACAAGGGCTTTGAACTAAGCGGATACATAACTCCTGTCAGAGGTAGCAAGCTGTCGTTCAACTATACCCTGATGGATTATACCTTTGTCAACTATCAATACATTTCGCAGGGACAAACCCTTCAACTAAAAGGTAACAAAGTACCCGGTACTGCCAACCACAGATTCTTTGCCAATGTCCACTTCATTCCGGTCAAGAACTTCATCATTGAATTCGGCTCTCAGTGGAATGGCAAAGTCTATACCAACGACCTAAATGACAACGATCCTGACGCAGTATCCGGCAACAATGTATACATCAATAAAAGCTACTGGACGTTTGATACAAAGCTGGGCTATACACTAGAGGCTGGCACACTTGCTTTTAACATTTTCGGAGGCATCAACAACCTCTTTAACAGAAACTACTCTGGCTCTGTGATCCCCAATGCCGCGGCACAAAGGTATTTTGAACCCTCTCCCGGCAGAAATATCTATATCGGATTGAAAACCTGTCTAAAAAAAGAGAAATCATAGCATGATTTCTCCCTTTATTACCGTCACCGCTTTACCGGTGAGGTACACCCTGTCATCCTTCAGTACTACGTGGAGTGTTCCTCCTCTTCCCGAAGCCTGACAGGCATGGAATGAGTTCTTCCCTAACACCTTATTCCAATAGGTGGCAAGCATACAATGTGCGGAGCCGGTTACAGGATCTTCATTGATTCCCAGAGCCGGCCCAAAGACTCTTGATACAAAATCATACTCATTATCCTTTCCTGTTAGGATTATCACAAATTCTCCCAGCCTAAGTAACTTTTGAACATCCGGTTGAAACTTCCTTACTTCCGCGCTACTGCCGAGCTCTATTACCATATACCCTTTATCGGACTCTTCAAAGCCTACCGGTTCCAGGCCAAGCTCGGTTTTCACCAACTGTCTGGTACTACTGTTTTTCCCTGTTATTGCCGGGAAATTAAGTCGCACACTATCGTTATCCCGCTCTGCTGACAACAGTCCTGATAATGTATTAAAGTGAATGGCCTCTGATTGAACATACCCCTCCTGCCACAGCACGTGGGCTGTGGCCAACGTTGCGTGCCCGCATAGCTTTACCTCCTTTTCGGGAGTGAACCATCTGAGATGGTAACCACCCTCTGTCGGATAGGCAAAAGCTGTTTCTGCAAGATTCATTTCACTGGCAATCTTCTGCATCAGTTCTTCCGCCATGGGCTCATCCAGCATCATTACACCGGCCGGGTTTCCTTTAAATGCAACATCCGTAAAAGCATCGACCTGATATATCGTTTTCTTAATCATAAAAATCAAAGTTAACTGTAAAAATGAATTACATTATTTCTTATAAAGCAGCCAGTCTCCTCCGTAAATTACCGGCAAAAGAGGCGCCTTATCGTTCTTTATAACATATATGTAGCACTCCAAAGCTGGTAATACGATCCTTTGGTACTCATCTCCTTCGTACTCATCCAGTACTGGCAAGATACCTTCATTAAGTTCAAATAAATCCCCGGTAATAGTATCCTCTGGGTCTGATGTATACCATGCAAAAGGATATTCGCCTGCATCGTAGAGTTTAAATCCGGTAACCCTTACTCCTGCCTCCAGTAAGGTGCAGTTGCTCATAAGCTCATGAGCAGTCCCTCCTTTCCTCAACGTACCATAGACAAATAGCCTTTCTGTTTTCACCATGTAAAGATACATACATATCTTTTATCCAGGTATTCGTTCCTATAATCTTCCTGTTTTAATGCCTCTACCTTCCTTTCCATAGAATGCTCAGACGATTTAAGATAAGTCCCCTTAGTTAGTAATTGATCATAAAAACCAAAGTCCGGATGATAGGAGACGGAACATAAAATTTCTTATCAGGAGCACTCCTAATAAATAGTACCACCTAATTATAAAGGACTTACCAACCCAAACAAACAGTAAGACAGATCGGGCAGTTGTATAAGTATTAAGGGTAAGATGTATTGATCTGGATACTCGCCTTGAGAAGTGTGGGATTAATTGATGGAGTCATGAAAGCGAACAAGCATACAGAGAAAAAAGATGGAACTACTCGTTCATTTCATAAAAATTTCTATTACGAAAGTGAAGGAAGCGAATTTATATCAGAAAAATCAAATGAGACCGATGCTCCCGAAGAGCTTATGAGTCAGTTTGCCGATTTTGAGAAAGCCAGAGGATTTGAAAAAAGAATCTGAACCGTAAAAATACAGGGAGGCCCAAAGGCCTCTTTTTGTTACCTGTTATTCTTACTCTCCATCCTGCTCCTGATCGTACTCCAAAATCCCATCCGGATATGCTATAGCAGGCATATAGGAATAATTTGGGTTCGATTCCGGATTAGGAGATTCAGGGTCCAGAATATCTTTTTCCAGCGATCCTGGTGCATGAGGTATAAATGGCTTTTCCAACACATCATGTGCACCTGAGGTAGTTATTGTTATTTTCTTAGATTCTTCCGGCTGCATATTTTTACAAGTTTTTCAGACCTTCACCAAAAACTTTTTACCTGCTTTTGTTCGGTTTTGTAGTACAACATCTTTTATATAAACTACAGAAACATAGGCTTAATAATTCCAAAAGTCTTTTTAAAATCCAATTTGTTTTGTTTTTTGTTACTATTATGTATCTTTACTATGGTCGAAAAAAACAGGTGGCTACCATGAAGTATCTATTTTTTTATAGTTTTCTTTTTTTGTTATCACTAGCGTCATATTCTCAGGATTTTAGGAATGCATCATGGGGTGATTCTCCTGAAAAAGTCAAAGCTAATGAGAAAGGAGCTCTGCTTTCTGAAAAAACAGAAAAAAACAGACACAAAAACCTGTCTTTCGTGGAATTTTCAGATTCATCGTTCTACTATACCTATACCTATGTTTTTCATGAGTTGAAACTTATTGGGGTCATAGCTAAAAGAGCCTACCTGTATGAGGAAAACTCAAAGTACAAAGCGCTGAACATCTATAAAGAAACGTTGGACCAGTACCAGGCCAAGTACGAAAAAATTTACGAGGGCGCTCCTTTATCTGCGGAAGAAATTAAAGGTTTTCAGGTAAAACTTCCTGATAAGACTATTTATGTCAGTGTAAAAAAGGAAAATAACGATTATTTCCTGACTGAATCTATATTCCAAAGAGCTTCCAAAGCCAAATAACAATTCCTGGATAGCGAACTGTTATTGTGTTTCCTTTGCACCAATCTCCGCTTTGTCTTAAACCTCTCCTTCTTTTAATCCGGGTATAATCTATTCCCAGGCACAGATTTTTGTTCATTAACAGACACAGATTCCCCCCTGTCGTCAGGCTTATTATAGCTCCAATAACTTGGCTTGCGTTATTCTCGTTAAATAGCAGGCTCAGGATAAATTTTAAAAAAAATATCTTGTCGAAATCCAATAATTACATAATGTATTTTTTTTTAAAATCATTTTTTATTTATTTTCGCTCAAAGTAATTCTTCAAAAAAAATAAATTTTCATAAAGATGTCTGAATTTGCAGAACTAATTCTTGATGGTAAAAGCTACAAGTTTCCGATAGTAGTCGGAACGGAAAATGAGAAGGCTATTGACATTTCCAACCTCAGAAGCGCAACAGGGTTCATCACTCTTGATACAGGTTACAAAAACACAGGGGCCACGAAAAGCTCAATAACTTTTTTGGATGGAGAACTTGGAATATTAAGATATAGAGGTTATCCGATAGAACAGCTTGCGGAGAAAGCGTCCTTCCTTGAAGTAGCCTACCTTCTGATTTACGGAGAATTACCAACAGCAGAACAGCTATCTAACTTTTCTAGCAGAATTACCAAGCATACCAATCTGCATGAGGATTTCAAAAAAATATTTGATGGATTCCCTTCCAATGCTCACCCAATGGGCGTGCTTTCTTCCCTGGTAAGTTCTCTGACAGCCTTCTATCCTGGGGCTATTAACCCGGATGCTGATCCTGATACACTAGACCTTACAATTGTAAGACTTATGGCAAAACTTCCTACCATTGCTGCATGGTCTTACAAAAACTCTAAAGGACAGCCGTTAATGTATCCAAAAAACAATCTGGATTATGTTTCTAACTTCCTGTACATGATGTTTGCGTTGCCAAACCAGGAATATGAAATTGATCCAGTTGTGGTTGAAGCATTAAACGTTCTGCTAATCCTTCACGCTGATCACGAGCAAAACTGTTCTACATCTACCGTTAGAATTATAGGTTCTGCACATGCCAGCTTATACTCTTCTGTAGCTGGTGGTATTAACGCGCTTTGGGGCCCTCTTCATGGTGGTGCCAACCAGGCGGTAATCGAAATGCTTGAAGCTATCAAAAACGATGGCGGAGATGTGAAAAAATACGTTGCCAAAGCAAAAGATAAAAACGATAACTTCAGATTAATGGGCTTTGGACACAGAGTGTATAAAAACTTTGACCCAAGAGCTAAAATCATTAAAAAAGCATGCGACTCTGTGCTTGCCAAACTAGGTGTTAAAGACCCAGTTCTGGAAATCGCAAAAGGTCTGGAAGAAGCAGCGCTGAATGACGATTACTTCAAAGAAAGAAAACTTTACCCTAACGTTGACTTCTATTCTGGTATCATCTACAGAGCGCTTGGCCTTAGAACTGACCTGTTCACGGTGATGTTTGCTTTAGGTCGTCTGCCAGGCTGGATTGCTCAGTGGAAAGAAATGAGAGACGACAATGAGCCAATCGGAAGACCAAGACAGGTATACATCGGAGAAACCGAAAGAGATTTCGTTCCAATCGAAAAAAGAAAATAAGTAATAATAAAAAATCCCGGTCGTAGACCGGGATTTTTTATTATTGCTAAACTAAAAACGGACATAGCGTTCATCCTTCTTTAACACTCTATTTTATTCTTCAGATTGTTCAGCTCTTCTATAAACTGATCTCTCACCGCCTTGGCAAACGGATTTTCTCTTTCAATCGTGTAAAATAAATCCAGGGAATCCTGCCCCAGATTACCTTTAATATTCAGTAAATACTGATAGGCCGGAGTCTTTTGTTCCACATCAGGAATATCCATCTGATTAACAGCCCGGCCAATAAAATGGGTTAATGCCTGCACATAAGCCATCTGCTGATCGTGAACCAGAGGTGTTCTTTCCAGCACATTCAGTTTTAACTCCTGCCCAAAGAAACGTATAAGATTGCCATTCTTTTTGGTTCGCACCGGACACACTACAATATTAAGATTTGCAATGCCATTTTTACCACTCTGAGGACCAAACAGAGGATGCGTTCCAATGATGTCCACATTCTCAGGTAAATACTTGATCATCAGCTCTACGGGCTTTACCTTTACAGAGGACAAGTCAAAAACCAGAGACTTGGGTTTTACAAAATCTTTGATCTGAATCAGCAACTCTTCCAGGTATTGAACAGGTACCGCAAGTGCCAGAAATTCCTTGGCAGCCACCTCTTCAAGTTTCCCCCACTTTACTCCCAATGCTTTAGCTTCAGCAGAGAAATCCTTTATATCATACACTGTTATGTCAAAATAAGGCTTCAGATAGGGAATGATAAATTTTCCAAAACTTCCAAAACCAATAAACCCCAGCTCTTTCATTTTAAATAATTAAAATAGAATTCAAAAAGGAATTAATATTCACTAAATAATGCAAAGATGCTCTTTTTATTTTTATGAAATGCTTTTTTTTTAGCTTTTTGATACAGATTTATTATTCTCCGACAGCACCATCACTTCCACAACACATTGAAACGTAAAAGATTACAATAACAGACACTTACTTCAAAGAAGACATGAGACTGTAATGGCTCAGGGTTTCATTTTACCCGCCGGTTCTTTGTAAAAGAATGATTGACAAAAAAATTTAAGTTTTTTTTCAACTATAAAAAAACGTTGAACCTTCTAACTATTAACTATTTATTCTTTCCTATTCCTTCAATTTCCTATTTTTTCATAATTCTATCCAATAACCCCCAAAACGCTAAATCGTAAAAGATAAATGTTTCCCAAATATTATTTGCTTATGATAGTTAAAAATTTATTAGTTGTTTTTACAGTAGTTTTTACGCTGGCTTCCTGTTACGGACACAGAACCTGCCCTACTTATCTGAAAAAAGATCAAAAGGAATTTAAAACTGAAAAAGTAAAAGTGTAACAAAAAAGGCTACCTCTGAAATGAAGTAGCCTTTTTAATTATATTCCTTTTTTAATTTTTAAACTTGCCTTTTAACATTGCGAGTTTATCTTCAAAAGAGACTTCTTTTTCTGCTTCTTTTTTACCTTTTGTTTTTTTAGGTCCTTCAGGAGCGTTCTCACCTTTCATGGATAGAGCAATACGTTTTCTGGCAAGATCCACTTCTATAACTGTAACGTTAACTTTCTGATGTACTTTCACCACTTCAGAAGGATCGGATACAAATTTATCTGCCAGGTGACTAATATGAACCAGTCCGTCCTGATGCACTCCGATATCCACAAAAACACCAAACTTGGTTATATTGGTAACAATACCAGGAAGCTTCATCCCCACTCTCAGGTCTTCCGGATTTTCAATTCCGGAGGCAAATTCAAATACTTCGAATTTTTCTCTTGGATCGCGGCCCGGCTTCTCCATCTCTTTTAATATATCCTGTAATGTCGGTAAACCTATCGTGTCTGTTACATAAGACTTAAGGTTTATCAGCTTCCTTAACTCAGCTTTCTTCATCAGATCTGTAACAGTAGCGTTTAGATCTTTTGCCATCTTATCAATGATGTGATAGCTTTCCGGGTGAACCGCCGATGCATCCAATGGGTTTTCTCCATTGTTGATCCGTAAAAATCCTGCAGCCTGTTCAAAAGCCTTTTCACCCATACGTGGCACTTTTTTCAGATCGTTTCTGGACTTGAACGCCCCATGCTGATTTCTGTACTCTATAATATTCTGCGCAAGCTGTGGGCCCAGGCCTGATACATAAGTTAATATTTGTTTACTTGCCGTGTTCACCTCAACCCCTACACTGTTCACACAACTTATAACCACGTCGTCCAGACTTGACTTAAGTGCATTCTGGTCTACATCGTGCTGATACTGACCTACACCGATGGACTTAGGATCCAGCTTAACAAGTTCTGCCAAAGGATCCATTAATCTCCTTCCGATAGACACAGAACCTCTCACGGTAACATCATAATCAGGGAATTCTTCTCTTGCCACTTCGGATGCAGAGTAAATAGATGCTCCGCTTTCGTTTACCATTATCACCGGAATGGTTCTTCCAAAATCAATCGAACGTACAAACGCTTCTGTTTCTCTTCCAGCTGTTCCGTTTCCAACGGCAATGGCCTCTATCTGATAAGTATCTACAAGCCTTTTTAATATAGATGCAGCTTCCGCTACTTTCCGTTGTGGCTCATGCGGATAAATGGTTTCATTTGTAAGCAGCTTTCCCTGTTTGTCAAGGCAAACAACTTTACAACCTGTTCTGAACCCGGGGTCTATGGAAAGCACAGCCTTTTGGCCAAGTGGTGCGGCCAGTAAAAGCTGACGAAGGTTTTCCGCAAATATCTGAATGGCATCTTCATCGGCTTTCTTTTTGGTTCCCAGTCTGACCTCTGTTTCAATACTTGGTCGGAGCAATCTTTTATAGGAATCTTTTACAGCTGTTTTGACATGATTGGAAGCTGGCCCCCTTCCTTTCACGAATATACCTTCCAGCATGTCAATAGAAGACTCTTCTGAAGGTTCTATGTCCAGCATTAAGAACATTTCTTTCTCTCCGCGTCTCATCGCAAGCAGTCTGTGAGAAGGCACCTTGGAAATAGGTTCTTCAAAGTCGAAATAATCCTTATATTTTTGTCCTTCTTCTTCTTTGCCAGGAATTACGCGGCTTTTAATTGTTCCTTCTTTATAAAATAATTCTCTTAACTTGGCTCTGGCCTCCTGATGCTCACTTACCCACTCGGCTATAATGTCTCTGGCTCCGGCAAGAGCTTCGTTGATGTCTTTTACATCTTTCTCAAGATTTACAAACAGCTCAGCTTCTTTTTCAGGATCATCAAGTTCCTGTTTAAATAGAAGTTCAGCCAGAGGCTCCAGTCCTTTTTCTTTCGCAATGGTTGCTTTGGTTCTTCTTTTGGGCTTATAAGGAAGGTATAAGTCCTCCAGAACTGTCATGGTTTCAGCATCATTGATTTTAGCCTCCAGCTCGGGAGTAAGTTTCCCCTGTTCTTTGATAGACTTGATGATGCTTTCCCTTCTCTTATCAAGCTCATCCAATTGGATGCTTCTGTCTCTGATTTTAGTAACAGCCACCTCGTCAAGACTGCCGGTAGCTTCTTTCCGGTACCTGGAAATGAACGGTACGGTACCTCCTTCTGCTAATAATTCCAGCGTAGCTTCAACGTATTTGGGAGCTATATCCAGCTCCTGGGCAATTTTTAAAACATGTTTTTCTTGCATTCAATCAATCTATTTTAATACTTTACTTTTTTGGATTCTCTCGATTCGGTTTTATCTGCACCGGCCTTACGGTATAGCCCTGGTTTACCATCAGCTTCAGGACTCCTTCTTCTCCAGGCAAATGGGCTGCTCCTATACCGACAAATACAGGATATTCTGAGATTATATCATGAATGCGTTCTACCATGACATAATTTCTTTTTATTAATAAAGACCTGGTAAAATTGTCGCTTAAATCAAATTTCAGAAAATACTTATACAAACTGTCGAGATCTCCTGTCAGATAAACCTGAACGAGTTCATCAGCGCCTTCCTCCTCGGGAGCTTCAAGCGTTTCCAAAAGCATTTGGGCCTGCTCTGTCAGGGGAATTTCATCCAGTGCTGCGATCTGCTCGGAAGGACTTTCAATGCCCAGCACCACCATATTTTTTTCTTTGGCAAGATCCTGAAAATATTCATCCAGAATTTTTCCTTTGCCCTTTTTAAAAGAACTTTCCGTAATCAGAGAGGCGGTAAAGACAGGTTTAATTCGATTGATAAGTCCGGCAAAAATCCCAAGACTTTTCCTCGCTCTGCGTTTCACTTCCTTGTACTTTTTCTTTCCGATGAGCATTTCCAGCGTGGTATCTCCCGGCATAAACATCTGGGCAGCCAGTTCACTTTTATTGACTTTGTCCAGCACTATTTCACCCGCAAAAGCTTTGCACCGGTTAAAACAGATCATTAGAGAATCTCCAAAGTCAAAAACCCGTTCATCTTCCACATGCATCGTTCCATATATATAGGAAACATTATCATTATCAGGGCTTTTAACCTCCCACAACAAAGAAGACTGCGCATTCAGAAGACCTGAACAACAGAGCAATAGCAGAATGAAGGTGGTTCTGATTCGATTAAACATAGTACCTGATAAAGTAGACAAATGTACTAATTGCTAAAAAGAATTTACCCACATCTTCAATTTCTTTTTCGGACTTTGATGCCTATTAACAAAATCTCAAAAAAAGAAGTTGATTTTTTAGTGGGATGAACTTAGAAGGTATATGAAGAAGTTGTTTTTTTTAGTACTGGCACTATTCCTTTCCTGGAACTGCTCAACCGTTAAAGCTCAGAATAAAGCTCAGCTAAAACAATCAAAATCTCTGGCTAAAGAAAAAAAACTAAGCAAAACGGATCAAATATCTGCCAGGGAGCGGGATGAAAAAATAAGAACTCAATACAATAAAAGAATGCTGAAAGTCAGGCGCAATAAAAAACACTTTGGCAACGCAAATAGTAAAAGGTATTTTAATACTAAAAGAACGAAGATTAGCCGGTCCAAAGTTAGCCGGGACACTACAACCTCCAGTGCTAAAAGAAAAAGATCTGGCTGGTACTAAGTGTTGGTTATTGTAAAAAAAGTTTAAATTTGGTGCATAATAATGGCAGAAATTTTTCATTCTGCCATTTTCGTTTTTATTTTAGACTATGAGCTTAAAAAGAATCTTTATTATTTCAGGGTTTATTTTTGCAGGAATTCTGTTTTTCAACAGCTCAGCACTGGGTCAGAGTGACAATAACGGCTCTAAACGAAGAAAAGGGAATACTCAGAAAGACCTGGATAATGCAAATGCGGAAGTAGAAAAAGAAAGAATGACCAAAGAGCAAAAGGCCTATCTGAAAGAACAGAAAAAAGCTCAGAAAAAGAAGAAGAAAGATCAGGAAATCACGAGGAAAAAGGCCGATAAAATAGCCAGAAAACGGCTCAATAAAGCAAAAGGAAAAACCTCCAAAAAGAAAAAAAAGTACGTCAAAACACATTAACGGCCGACTTTTCACAAAGACGGCCGTCTTTTTTTAAGTTTATTTTCCTTCTTCCGTCCCAAAAAGCAGTTTGGGATAAATAAACCAGTTCAACGTACCCAAATCTCCACTTACCTCCTCCCAACTGTCGATGTCCAGCGAAATTTCCAAAATTCCGGAAGTCGGAATATTACCGATTACCTCTTTGGTCAGGAACTCCGCCAGATACGTTAACGAAGGGTTATGCCCAAAAATCATAACTTTTTGATAGTCAGAATCCAACCTATTTATAACCAATAACAAACTTCTTACAGAAGCCTCATAAAGTTCTTCTTCGTAAACAATTTTGTCCAGATCATACTGAAGCTGTTCGGCCATTAATTCGGCAGTATGTTTTGCCCTTACGGCCGGACTGGATAGGATTATGTCTGGAAGTACGTGCTTTTCATGCAAAATCCGGCCCATTTTAGGCGCATCGGTCAGCCCCCGGGTATTTAATTCTCTTTCAAAATCTTTTTGCCCAGGTATAGACCAATCCGACTTTGCATGCCTCGCTAAATATAGTATCTTACTCATAATCAATGGATAAATTAAAACATAACCCTATAAAAATATACAACTCCGAAAGTACAAATTTCTCTGAATATGGCACTAAAAAATTTTGCAAAGTGTTTTTTTAAAAATTTTTAATCATCTTTGGCCCAAATTTGCTTTTGATTTAAAGTCATAATTAGTTCAATGTCAAAAAATTTAGTTATTGTTGAGTCGCCTGCGAAGGCTAAAACCATAGAAGGCTACCTAGGAAAGGATTTTCTGGTAACGTCAAGTTACGGACACGTGAGGGACCTTCCCAAAGGAGATAAGGCGATCGATATAAAAAATGGCTTTAAGCCGACATATGAAATCTCTGATGACAAAAGGGAGGTTGTAGCACAACTAAAAAAACTTGCGAAGGAGGCCGAAATGGTTTGGCTCGCAACTGACGATGACCGCGAGGGGGAGGCTATTTCCTGGCATTTGAAGGAGGCTTTAAATTTAAATGAAAAAAATACAAGACGAATTGTATTCAGGGAAATCACCAAAAATGCAATTTTGAATGCGATACAAAGTCCAAGAGGCATCGACCTTGACCTGGTAAATGCCCAGCAGGCACGACGCATTCTTGACCGACTTGTCGGTTTTGAAATCTCACCTATTCTGTGGAAGAAAATTAAAACAGGTCTTTCTGCAGGAAGGGTGCAGTCTGTTGCCGTACGACTGGTAGTGGAACGTGAACGCGAAGTTGAGAAATTCAACGCCAAAGCTGCGTTTAAAGTCACTGCCGAATTTATCGTTGATAAAGGCAAAGTACTAAAAGCGGAACTTGGCGAGCGCTTCAACTCGGAAGAAGAGGCCATGGACTTTTTGACCAAAGTGCTTGGAGCTGAATTTAGTATTAAAAACCTGGAAAAAAAGCCCGCTAAAAAATCTCCGGCGCCTCCGTTTACCACTTCTACACTTCAGCAGGAAGCCAGCAGGAAGCTTGGTTTTTCGGTTGCTCAGACCATGACCCTGGCTCAGAGACTTTACGAATCAGGAAAGATCTCTTATATGAGAACAGACTCTGTAAGCCTTTCTCAGGAGGCTCTGAATGCTGCCGAAAAAGAAATCTCCAAAAGTTTCGGTCCTGAATATGTAAACATCCGACAATACCAGACGAAATCCGAAAGTGCTCAGGAAGCGCACGAAGCAATACGACCAACAGATTTTTCCAAAAGTCAGGCCGGAGAGGAACGCAACGAACAGAGGCTTTACGAACTGATCTGGAAACGAGCGATAGCTTCCCAGATGGCTGATGCACAAATTGAAAAAACCGTTGCCACCATTGGTATATCAACTGTACCTCAAACCCTGACTGCAACTGGTGAAGTCATCAAATTTGAAGGATTCCTCAAAGTATATATAGAGTCTTCCGATGATGAAGATACAGAAGAAGAAAACAGTAGCATGCTCCCTCCTCTTACGATAGGACAAAAGCTTAATCTGGAGGAAATGAAAGCTGTGGAAAGATTCTCTAGACCTCCTTCAAGATATACTGAAGCAAGTCTGGTGAAAAAACTGGAAGAAATGGGAATCGGTCGTCCTTCCACCTATGCCCCTACCATTTCTACCATCCAGAAGAGAGGATATGTTGTAAAAGAAAACAGAGATGGTAAAGAGCGCAAGTACAAAGAACTATCGCTGAAAAATAACAACATTGCCACAAAGGAACGCACAGAAATTACCGGACAGGAAAAGGCAAAATTATTCCCGACAGATATGGGTATGATTGTAACCGATTTCCTTGTACAGTATTTCCCAAATATTACCGACTACTCCTTCACCGCTACGGTAGAGAAAGAATTCGATGAGATTGCAGCAGGTCTGAAGAAGTGGGAAAAAATGCTGGAGTCGTTCTATGGTACCTTCCATAAAAAAGTGGAATCAACAGAAGCCATAGACCGGTCCGTTGTACAAACCTCTAAAGAACTGGGTGAACACCCTGTTACCGGAGAGAAAGTGATTGCAAGGCTGGGACGTTTCGGACCAATTGTGCAGATTGGAGAAGCTGACGAAACGACTGGTAAAAAGCCTCAGTATGCAAGCTTAAGAAAAGGACAACTTATAGAAACCATAACACTTGAAGAAGCTCTTGAATTGTTTAAGCTTCCAAGAGAAACTGGTTTCTTTGAGGATAAGCCTATGACCGTAGCGGTAGGAAGGTTTGGCCCTTACATTAAACACGACAACAAATTCTACTCGTTGGGTAAAGAAGACGATCCGTTGGAAATTACGGAAGAACGCTGCATAGAGCTGATCCTTAATAAGCGTAAGGCAGATGCGGAAAAGCTTATCAAAGAATTCCCGGAGAACGAAGATGTAAAAGTATTAAACGGTCGCTGGGGACCTTATATAGCCGTCGGAAAGAAAAATGTAAAAATCCCTAAAGACCGCGATCCAAAAAGCATAACCCTTGCTGAAGCGCTTGAATGGGCCGAAGGAGTACCGGAAAAGAAAGGCCGGTTTGCTAAAAAAGCCGCTGCAGAGCCGGCAGCCAAAAAGGCCGTAGCGAAAAAGGCTGCTGCAAAGAAAACAGCTGCCCAAAAGACTGCCGCTAAAAAAGCCTCCAAGAAAAAATAATTAAAAGGTCCATGATTTCCTCATGGACCTTTTAATTTTGGGATAATAAAGAAAAAAGTACCCTGTCTTCACTTGTATCTGAAATGAAAAAAATAGTAGTACTCACCGGAGCCGGAGTTTCAGCAGAAAGTGGTATCTCTACCTTCAGAGATGCTGGTGGTTTATGGGAAGGTTATGATATTATGGAAGTCGCGTCTCCTGAAGGATGGAGAAAGAACCCTGCCCTGGTCCTGGAATTTTATAACCTCAGACGCAAAGCAGCCATCAATGCGCAGCCGAATGCAGGTCACCTGGGCCTTGTTACTCTGGAGCAGAAATACGATGTAACCATAGTTACCCAAAATGTCGATAACCTGCATGAGAAAGCTGGTTCGTCCAGGATCATCCATTTGCATGGAGAGCTGTTCAAATGCCGCAGCACGTTTAACGAAAAGCTGGTCTATGAGATGGATGGATGGGAACTAAAGCTCGGAGATAAATGCCCTCATGGCTCCCAATTAAGACCTCATATCGTTTGGTTCGGAGAAATGGTTCCCATGATGGATACAGCGGTGGAAGTGACTATGCAGGCAGATATTTTTATCGTGGTTGGCACCTCTCTTCAGGTCTACCCTGCTGCCGGACTACTGGATTATGTACGTGAAGATGCATCGGTTTTTGTGATTGATCCGAATATGCCCCCAGTACGAAAACGCCCCAACCTTCACCTCATTGAAGAAAAAGCCAGCACAGGCGTTGAGAAGGTAGTTGCCATGCTTATGAAAAAATAGCAAACGATTTTTATTTATCAGGAAGCATATTGGACACAATGGTTATTCTGTTCCAGGCATTAATGGTTATGATGGCCATTAAAAGCTGGGAGAAATAATACTCATCAAAAAAATACATTGCCCTGGTATAAACCTCATCTGTAACATGATGGTCCTGTATCAGCGTGACCTCTTCTGCCAGATACAGTACAGATCGTTCATCTTCTGTATATAAATTCGATGTTTTCCAGGCCGTAAGTCCATAGATACGTTCTTCGGTTATCCCCGCACTCCGTGCCTCTCCTGAATATTTATGAATGCTGTAAGCACAACCATTGAGCTGGGAAACCCGCAGTTTTATAAGATGCTTATGATTATTGGCTAAGCCGGAACAATGCATATACTCATCAAGAACATTAAGCGCCTGAATTGCATCCGGCGCAACTTTCCTTATATTTAGCCTGGAACTCATACTGATTTTTGACAAATAAAATACCTCTCTCTCAAATAAGCTTTTTGTAAAAAAAAATGTTTAACACCATAGTCTATGGATACTCTTATCTACAAAAGTATTGAGCAGGAAACGCCCCATTGTATGCTTCCTGTAGAAGGTAAGCTGCCACACTGGCTTTCAGGCGATCTGATCAGAAATGGCCCTGCTAAATTTGAAGTAGGCAACTACCAGCTGAATCACTGGTTTGACGGCTACGCCATGCTTCACAAATTCTCCATTCAGAATAGCAGGGTATCCTATCAAAGCAGATTTCTTCATTCCAGGGATTACCTGAAGAGTACTGCTGCGAACTATATAAAAAACCGAAGCTGGGGAACTATAGCCGATCCCTGTGCTTCTATATTCAGTAAATTTTTCAGTGCCTTCACCAAACCCGAAGCCAATAATGCAAGTGTCAGCATCTTAAAAAACGGCAACAGGATCGCTGCTGTGTCGGACTTCTCTTCCATGGTCGAGTTTGATTATACGACACTCGAAACCAAAGGGGAAATCAGGTTTCCTGACCAGTTTGGCAACGGATATATGTTCAGTGCAGCACATAGCAGTTATGATCCGGAAACCAATGAAGTATTTAACTGCCTGGGTAAACCTGGTCCCAAAGGACAACTATCCTTTATCCGAATTTCAGAATCAGATTTTAAAAGAAAGCCCTTTGCCTTTTTAACCCTGCCCAGGCCGACCTACTTTCACAGTCATGCATTGACCAAAAACTATTTCATTTTTATTGAACAGCCGCTGGAGCTTAACATCTGGCAACTTATGTTCAGCCAATTCCTTAACAGGCCCTACGAAGCCTGCTACCACTGGAAACCCAAGCATGGCACTAAATTTCATCTTGTACATCGACGGACTGGAAAGATTACTACGGTTAATACTTCACCCTTTTTTTTCTTCCATACCGTAAATGCATTCGAAGAAGGCGATGAAGTAATGATTGATTTATGCCTGTATAAAGACCCTACCGTGATAAAAGACCTTTATCTGGATAAACTCAGGCAGTATGGAATAAGAAAAGAAAGCATGGCTTATTTGTATAGAGCAAACATTAATTTGTCAGATAAAAAGGTTACGCTTACCAAACTTTCGGATATCTCAATGGACCTCCCTTCCTTTAACAGGAACAAATCCTGCCAACCTTATCATTTCGTTTATGGACTTGGCTTGAAGGAAACAGGAGCTGTTGACGTGAACAACGAGCTGGTAAAAACAGATCTTCGTTCCGGTGAGACCATGACCTGGTACCACAAAGGCCTGTACCCTTCCGAGCCTGTATTTGTAGAAAATCCCGATGGTATTTCAGAAGACGATGGGGTAATTTTATCTGTTATTCTTGATACAGATAAACGCACGTCCTTTCTTTTACTATTAAATGCATGTAATTTTACTGAAATTGCAAGAGCGTATGCTCCTGTGCATTTGCCAATAGGATTACACGGAATGTTTTACCATAACCCATAACAGCACAATAGATTTCTACTTCTGAATGGCACGTATTATTGACCTTTCCAAAACCATTGAATACAATAAAAAAGATCCATGGTTTATGCGGATAAAGATTAAGCATAAAGCTCACCAAAAGAGTGCTTTTCTTATCCGGTTTTTTGTAGGACTCCCTGCACGTTTATTTCCATCAAAATTTACAGGATGGGCCGACGACAAGATCATTGGAATGGGTGTTCATGCTTCAACGCATATTGATGCCCCCTGGCATTATTCGGAGACGGTCAACGGACAAAAAGCAAAAACGATCGACGAAGTCCCGCTTGACTGGCTCTATGGAGAAGGGATTGTGCTCGATATGAGTCACAAGAAAGATTTTGAATTGATTACCGTGGAAGATATAAAAGCAGATCTTAAAAAGTCCGGAGCGGAATTGTCTCCCGGTAAAATAGTACTGATTAAAACAGGTCGTTCAACATTGCAGGGAGATGACTATGTGCATAAAGGCACAGGTATGAGCCGGGAAGCGACCGAATGGCTTATTCAGCAAGGGATAAAAGTAATGGGGATTGATCAGTGGGGATTTGATCTGCCGTTAAAATATATGGCTGCCAAAGCCAGAGAAACCTCTGATCCGGAATTCTTCTGGCAGGCCCACCTTGTGGGGCAGCACTATGAATACCTTCATATGGAGCAACTGGTGAACCTTGAGGCACTTCCTCCTTTTGGCTTTAAGGTTGCAGTATTTCCTTTAAAGATAAAAGGAGCATCGGCAGCTCCTGCCAGAGTTGTAGCAATCTTTGACAATTAATTGAATCAGGTGGTACTTTAAATGAAAAGAAGGATTCTTAAATCGGGAACGCCACGGGAAAACACTGTAGGATATTCCCGCACGGTAAAAATTGGTAATACCATGAAAGTGGCCGGTACTACAGCTATGGATGGCGATAAGGCTATCGGTATCGCCAATGCCTATGAACAGACGTATTTTATTTTATCAAAAATTCAAAAATGCCTTGAACATTTCGGAGCTGGAATGAAGATGTGGTAAGAACTCGCATGGTTGTCACAGATATCAGTCAATGGGAAGAAGCACATGATCAGTTTTTACCGGCATCTATCCGGTAGCCACCATGGTGAAAGTAAGCCGTCTGATCTTTCCGGACCTGCTGGTAGAAATAGAAGTGACTGCGATAGTCTGATTAATTCAGAATTTTCACCTCCCTCCTAAACAAAATTTAACAGAGTTGGCTTTTTACTCTATTAGGAATATGCTATGACCAGTACTGAAGGATTTTTAAGAAAGATCGAGGCAACGGCAACTATCGTTAGTATTCTTGTAATTTTTGGAGCACTCCAGGAATATACGCAGGACCAGGCATCCTATTCTACTGCCGGAGATTACTATGGCTCATTTGTCAGTACTCCTCACGATCAGAACAGCACAATAGATTTATTTATACAAATATTACCTTCGGGTAAAGTGGAAGGTAGAATTGTAAAAAAAGGCAAGGCCTCTTACAGAGGAAAAATCAAAGGTTCCACCAATCGCAAAGGTATTTCATTTGCCTCCTTTAATCCCGCTGAAAAAAGTACAATGTTCTGGAACGGATCCATATCAAATGGAAAAATAGAAGGCATTTATCAGGAACTACTTTCTTCGGCCCCCAAAGGCCCGCAGCACTGGAGTGTAGAAAAACGCTAAAGCTCTTATCCACTATTATAGTCCGGAGTGTGTGTAGTATATTGAAATGGGCTTCCTTACTTATGGGAAATAGTAACTTCTGCCAACTGTTCAGGCAAAGATTTCACTTTAGTTTTTCTTCCATCCTCCATTTTCATAAGCAAAAATGAATCCCTCCTGCAAAAATTAATTTTTAGGTGCAAAAAGTTTGTTAAGCGTTCTTACGATAAACTTATTTGGGAAAATTTTACTGAAATAAGCCCCGAACATATTACTTGTTCCCGGAATCAATTCGGAATCCCTTTCCAACATCCCTTCTACCGCTATCTCTGCAACTTCTTCAGGAGACATCTTTACCTCACTGGAATCTACCGGAAGGTTTTTTAATCCGGCCTGTTCAAAAAAATCAGTGGCTGTTGGCCCCGGACAAACACAGGTAACAGAAACATTAAATGGTCTTAATTCTTCCCGCAGGGCCAGCGTAAACGAATGTAAAAACGATTGCGTAGCCGCATAAACACTCATAAACGGGATAGGTTGATAACAAGCAGTACTGGCTACATTCATGATATACCCACTCTCTGCTTTTAGCATGGGGAGAAAACTATAAATGAGCGACACTGCGGCATACTGATTTAGTTTTATCAGGTTTAACTGCTCTTGAAGTGTTAAGGAAGAAAACTTGCCATATAAACCGGCTCCCGCATTGTTGATAAGCATATTGATCTTTATCCCCTCTGCCAGGCACCAGTTGTAAAGCTTTTCATGTACGTCCACTTCGGTCAGGTCTGCCGGATAAACTTTTACATCAATATGTTGAGTTGCTTTTAATCTTTCTGCGATTTCCCAAAGCTTACTTTCAGTTCTTGCCACAAGAACCAGGTTTAAGTTCTTAGCAGCACAATATTCAGCGATTGCCAGGCCAATACCTCTGCTTGCTCCGGTAATTAATGTATACCTCATATCATCCAACCATTGCCTCTACAATAAGGGGTTAAAATTCCAGTTTTGTGCAGGATCGTAGTAAAGCGATCCTGATTGAATAACAAGAGGTGATTCGATATTGTTATGATATAGCTTGCCTGTACCTAACCCCTGAGGCATCGGAGAGTTCAGCGTATAGGTAAACTGTGCAATGGCGTTAAGCCCAACATTCGATTCCAGGGCAGAGGTAAGCCACCAGCCAGCTCCGGTTGTATCCGCAGCCATAATCCATTCTCTACAATGCTGAAAACCTCCAACCAGTGTAGGTTTTAGTATGATATACTGTGGTTGTATGTTCTGAAGAAGTTGCAGCTTTGATGCCTCTGTTGTATATGCACCAATAAGCTCTTCGTCCAACGCTACAGGGATAAGATTTAACGAACATAGATAGCGCATCAGCTCCGGCTGCCCCGCTTTTACCGGTTGTTCAATCGAATGAATGGTAAAACCGGCCAGTTCCTTCAGCTTATGTTCTGCATCTGCTTCTGTAAATGCGCCGTTGGCATCCAGACGGATTTCAATCTGCTCAGGAGAAAATGTTTTCCTGATTTTTTCAAGCAGTTTACATTCTTTATCAAAATCTATTGCCCCCACTTTTATCTTAATGCAACGAAATCCCTGCTCTAGCTTTTCCCACAACTGCTTTTCCATAAAATTGAAATCACCCATCCAGATAAGTCCGTTGATAGGAATACCCTGGCTTCCTGAAGTAAAATCACTTTTAAACAGCTGTCTTGTTCCTCCCTGCTTTAAATCCAGTAAGGCTGTTTCCAACGCAAAACGAATAGAAGGCCACTCGTGCAAACCTGAAAAAATTTCTTCACAGGCATCTATTGTATCTTTTTTAGAAATCTGCGTACAGACTTCTTCCAGTTTTTCCTCCAGACCGGGCCGGTCATCAATACTAAGTCCTTTTAAAGGCGCACATTCACCTATACCAAAGGTAGAATACTCCTTATCGGCCGCCAGCAGTATATAGTGTACGGTATGTGTTTTTAGCACACCACGTGAAGTTCCGGCATCAAACTTAAAATTAAGCGTATGTTTTTTTACCTGACAGTTCAAGCTCATTTCTCTAATCCCTAAATTGTACTATACCTATATTCTTTGAGTATTAAGCCTTTAGCGGCATCCTTCTCTCGTTTTTTTTCTATTAAAAATTACAATAAGTCAATTTTTTTCATTAAATTGTCAATTATTTGGGAAATAATAAATCTATCAATCATGAAAAAACTTCACGTTATATTTATTCTGGCCCTGGTTCTTGTTACAGCAAACCTGACCGAGTCTTTTGCCAATACTCCTAAAAATAAAAAGCCAGGGAAACATAAAAGCTCTAAAAAAGCCAAGAAGAAAAAATCCGGATACTTCTACAATTTCCAGCATTAATAGTATCAAAACAGATATATCTTAAAGGAATAAAGAGTTCCAGTCTTTTTATTCCTTTATTTTATCCTTTATTGCAATATCCGCAAACCAGTATCCTATCTCCTTCTCTTCCGTCTTTCCTTCGCTTTCTTTTTTTACCTTGTAATACTTTACCACTTTGCCTGTACAGATAACATCCAGATTCTTTTTAAACAAAGGACCGGCATACACGAATGTATGAAATTCTCCATTTTCCCCACAGGGATCCGTGCCTGGAGCCATCGCTGCTATAACCTCTGCAGAAAGAGTTGTTCCAACCAGTTCCTCTGAAATATTACTGCAATTGCCGGTACAGATTATTGTTTTAAAACCTGACTTCAGAAATTTATCTAGCAGATCGCTTGTATTTTCGTTCCATAAAGGAAAAACAGCTTTCAGATCTACGCTTTCCAGTTTGGCTTCCCTGTAGCGTTTCAGATCCTCTAAAAATATATCTCCGAAAATAACATGCGTCACTCCCATTGCTTTCCAGTAAAGCATTGCCTGCTCCATCTGATATTCGTATTCCTCATTGGTACATACTTCAGGAATATAGACTTTATACAAGGGAATCCCGATTTGTCTTGCCTGAAGCTCTATCAGGTCTTCGTGCACACCATGCATGGAAACCCCTGAATTGGCAGCATTGATGGTCGTAAGCAATGCTACTACATCAAACGATCCGGACTGAAGTATCCTATATAAAGCAAAAGCGGAGTCTTTACCTCCGCTCCAGCAAAAAACTGCTTTTGGCATATTTTAGTTGATCATCACCTTACTGAACGATTCTCTGAATATCCAGCAACAACTATCAGAGCTATCAAGCTCTCCTGCGTTGTTAATAAAATAAAGGTGCTGGCAACGCTTCCAGAGAACTGAAGGTCTGAAAATAAGTACTATTCTTTTTAATTTCTACAGTTAGCTCCTGTTTATTTTGTGACCTTACTCCCTGTGGAGTAAAGGTTATGGTTTGTTTTCCTGTCGGAAGTTTAAGCCTTGCATAGTAAATACTATGAGGAAGAGTCTGCCAGTTGCGTGTATCAGCCTGCTCTGATATCGCATTGACAATACTGAAAGCCGCTCCCAGATCTCCGTTTTGCTGCCTTATCTTATATTCCGCAGCTTTCTTCAGTCCCAGACGCAGCAGAGACTTACCAAGTTCCAGTAGCATTCGGTCCTGTAAGGATTTAAAGGCAATTGCATTAATATCTTCTGCAAGCTGCAATGAGACTTCTTTTCCTCCCCCTGCCAGTACAGCATTTTGATAAACCAGCGGACGCTCCACATATTTAGGGAAAGCCACCCGTATAAATTCAAGCTTGCTAAGGCCGCTTGACTCATAATCTTCATTGCTTATACTAAAGGGAAAGTTTAAGCCCAGTTCAGGATTTACAAAGGTAACGATTCCACCCTCTCCTCTTATGATACTAAAGTTAAGACTCCACTCCTGCTTAACAGGGCCCAGTCCATTGTGCCAGAGAAAAACCAGGTCTCCCTGTTCTGATCCGGAAGAAGGCTGATACTTCATTCCAAACTCCTGTTCATACCGCTTTAGCTCTTCATAAAAGCCACTGAGGTAAGCCGACCTGAGCAGGTCCTCTTTAAGCTGTTGCGGAGGGCCCAGGTCAAACATTTTCTGATAATCGGTCTGATAGATCTCAAGTGCATTACGATACGCTATAAAGGCGTTATTATAATCATTATTGGCATCGTAAATGATTCCCATCAGAAGATGCATAAAAGCATCTCTTTTATATTTATTGTCGGATTTGTATTTGTCGCTTAACTGATTCAGGCGTATGTTCATTCTTTTGCATTCTACCAGCGCCTCCTCCGGCTGCCCCAGCTTCAAATAATTTAAAGCCATATAGTAATGCATCATCAGAAGCTCAAACTCCTCGCCATAGTATTCAACCATTTTGGGATTGGTCAGTAGGGACAAGCCTTCATTTAGAAGGTTCCGGTGATGGTTGTCAGAGATTCTGTAGGCTTCTTCAAAGTACTGGTTGCTTCCGGAATAGTTACCCTGCATGGAAGCAACAGTACCTTTGTTAAGAAAATAAATAAGCTTGTTTTTTCCTTTAGGTCCCTTCTTATCTTTATCCAATACCTCTTCAGCCTCCTTCAGTTGCCCCTGAGCGAAGTATGTATTGAATTTAATATTCTTCTGATAGTAGGAAACACAGGAAAAACACAAGCCTGCAACAAGCAAACTCATTAATACTCTACCCATCCCCGCGGTCATAACGCACTAATTAGTTAACTATGTACTTCTTAATTTTTTTATCACCAATCCAAACCAGTTCGTTGGTTTCAAGATCTGCCAGTTCCAGATTGATCTGATAAAACACCACCTTTTTCTTTCCTTCTGAATCGACAATAGAATTGATCGTTCCAAATACCATGTAATCAGCACCAAGCTCTCTACCCCACTTTTTCTGAGTTTCAGGAGATGCAAACTGCTGCTGATCTGCTCTTTCTTCTCTTAATTTTTCTCTGAACTCCGCATTCTGCACTACTCTGATGGTACTTGTATTAATGCATTCTCTTTCAAGATCTTTTATAAAAGTAAGTGCATCTATGTGCTCATGGCTTTTATTATTGATAACCCCCACAATAATCGTTGGCTTCTTATTGTGTTTGTTCAGAAAGTCGTTTCTCCATGGCCTGTTAATCATATCTTTAGCCATTTCTTCTGCTACCAGTCTGGAATCTACGTCGTTCCAACGGCCACTCAAATCAATCTGCTGATCAGGACTTACCCTTGTAACGGTCTTTTGTGTACAAGAACCGGCAAGGATTGCTACTGTTAAAAGACTGAAAATAACTTTAAAGGGAATTCTCATTGTTTGCATTTGTTTTATCTATTTCTGTTAAATTAAAATTTTGCTATCACGCGGATATTCAAAAACCTTGCCGATAACGTGTTTGGAACGGCAAAGCTGTTATTTTGAAAATCATTTACCCAGTAATAACTGATGGTGTTATTCACCCCCAGCAGGTTCAGCACTTCCACACTCAGCCAAAGAGATTCAAACAGAGACTTTTTCAAAACGTCTTTATCGTACATCGTTATCAGTTTAGAAAATCCTATATCCACTCTTCTGTAAAACGGCGCTGTGGCCGAAGCTCTGAAGTTTTTATTTTCAGGAGGACCAAAAGGTAACCCCGAACCGAATACAAGATTCAGGTACATTTTTATGGATGGATTATTCGGCAAATGATCCTGAAAGAAAATTGCCGCCGTTACCCTCTGATCTGTAGGCCTTCGGATGTACCCGCGGTTATCCCCCTGAACATCTTCCATTGTTTTTAACAGGCTGAGACTGAACCACGACTGCTCTCCTCTCACAAACTCTCCACTTACCCTGAAGTCTATTCCCGCGGCATAGGCATTGGCAAGGTTCTGTCCGTAATACCGGAGTCTCACGTTATCAACGTCATAAGGCACTACATTGGTAAGGTACTTGTAATAAATTTCTGATATAAATTTAAACTCCCTTCCCCAGGATCTGAACTTCAGATCACTCCCTGCAATAAGATGATAAGACGTCTGGGCTTTGAGGTTCGGGTTGAGTTCCCCATCAAAATATCTGAGTTCCCGGTAAAACGGAGGCTGCTGATACACGCCCGCTGCTGCTCTGACCATCAGGTTGGGCCTCGAACGAGGAATCCAGGCATATTGCAGCCGGGGACTAAAAAGCAGCTGTTTGTTTAATGACCAGTAGTGGAGCCGTATTCCATACGTTACAATATGAGTGGAATCAGGATTATAGGTATGCTGAAGATACCCCTGATTTCTCCACGAATCCAATGCTGCCGAAGTATTGACATACCGTGTCAATGTTACATATTGAGCAGAATCTGTAAACGAATATTCGTTTAACTGATCATCAATCACTTCTCTGGTTAGCGTATACCCGTATTCTATCCTGTGTTTTGCATTCAACTGGTAATATCCACGGTGTGTACCATTAAAAATACTGGCATTCAGGCTGTTTCTCCCATGATCAAAGTTTGTTCCCAAACCTCTTACGATAAGCGGGGCATTAAGCTGTGGAATCAGCCCGGGAACCATTTCCAGTTCATATAACTTATAAGCTGCCTCTACATCAAAAGCTTCATTTTCAACAGTTCTAACGCCGGAAACAATCCATTCGGTTTTAAACCGCTTCGTAAAGTGATGGGTAAAGATCAACCCGCTTTGAAAAGTCTGATACTCCAGGATTTCCTTGCCGGCAAAATCAACTGTCAGATTCATCATCTGATCCATAGTACCAAACTGCACCCTGCTCCTGGATGGAAATACCTGGTATCTGTTTTTGGAATAGCTTATCAGTAAACCTAAGGTTGTCCGCTTTCCATAGTCTGCTGCCTGACTTTTACGGGTCATATCCAGCGTTATGAACGACTGAATATCATAAAATTTAGGTTTGTACTGACCTTTGACAGGCAGCGTCTTCAACAGGTATTGGGAAGATTTTTGTCTTGCTCCTATTGATACAGACAAGCGCTTATTAAAGACTGAATGCTCAAGATACAATGCATTGGTCAGCAAACCGGCAGTAATAGTACCTTTCAGACCTTTAGGTTCTCTGTACTTCACATTAAGCAGTGAAGAAAGCTTATCCCCGTATTTAGGCTGCCATCCTCCGGCCGAGAACTCTATATCTGCCACCATGTCAGGATTAATAAAACTTAAACCTTCCTGCTGACCGCTTCTTACAAGGAACGGCCGGTATAGTTCAATGCCATTAACATAGACCAGATTTTCTTCAAAATTTCCCCCTCTGACTCCATACTGTGAAGTAAGTTCGCTATTGGCTACCACACCAAGACCAACGGTAGAGAGAATTTTATTAAAATCACCGAAAGCAGACGGCAGATATTTAGGAATCTTCGGATCGATTTTAATAGTACTTACCTGTCCTCCAGCATCTTCCTTAAATCCTCCTCTGACTTCAATATCACGAAGCAATTCCACATCCGGAGTTAGTTTTACTGTGATAGCACCCTGAATTCGTCCGGCAGGTGATAATGGTTGTACAAAGTTTTCATAGCCAAGAAAAGAGACGACCATGGTGTATGCAGAATCTGCCGGAATACTGAAAAAAAAACGTCCTTCTGAGTCGGTCCGAATATGGGCAACAGGCTTCCATTGCTGATTATATATTGTAACAACAGCATCGGGCACTACCTTACCTTCTTCATTTACAACCTGTCCGGAAACAACCTCTTTTTGCTGTCCCAAAACAGCATAAGAGGATACTAGCAACAAAAAAATAAAACAAAAAATCCTTTTACCCATCTCGGTTTCAAACGCCGGTTTCAAGGAAATATTATCCTATAGCTTTAAGAGATTCTATCGTAGCTTTAGGGTCCTTTGAATTAAATACAAAGTTTCCGGCAACCAGTACATCCGCTCCCAACTCAAGTAATTGTCTGGCATTTTTATCCGAAACACCTCCGTCAATTTCTATGAGAAAATTTGCCTTAGCCTCTTCTCTCATTAAATTCAACTGTTTAATTTTATCAAATGTCCTGGTAATAAATTGCTGTCCTCCGAATCCCGGATTAACAGACATAAGACAGACCAGATCAATATCATTCAGAACATTTTCAAGTACATTAACAGGCGTATGAGGATTGATAGCCACCCCTGCTTTACATCCAGTAGCGTGGATCTGCTGAATTACCCTGTGAAGGTGTACACAAGCTTCCGCATGCACAGTAATATTGGCTGCTCCCGCCTCTTTAAATGCTTCAATGTATTTCTCTGGCTGCACAATCATTAAATGCACATCCAGAGGTTTGGCAGCGTATTTCTTTATGGCAGCGCACACAGGCAGACCAAACGAAATATTGGGAACAAATACGCCATCCATGATGTCAACGTGAAACCAGTCGGCCTGGCTTTCATTAATCATGGTAACATCTCTCTGTAAATTGGCAAAATCAGCAGATAATACTGAAGGGGCTATAATCGGTTTCATATGACCACAAATATAACTAAAATGAAAGGATGTTAACTTAAAGAAAGCGTATTTATTGAAGGATAAGTTTTATTACCTGACGCGCATGAGGCCCACGAAGGACAAGGATGTAAATACCTTTCTGAATATCACCAGATAATGATATAGAAGCAACTTTCTCTGCAGCAGAGATGGTCTGGGAAACAATTTTTTTACCTGTCAGATCAAACAACTCGGCCTGTACCGGATAAAGAAGCAGATCCCTGTCAAAAACCATTTTTACTTCTCCGGGTATAGCAACGGGATTGGGATAAAGTCCTGCTATCAAAGTATCTGCGCTTGAATACGTTAATACCTTTCTAAAATCAGGAATTCCAAAACCGTACTGATGATCAGGGTTGGAAACTTTGGAAGCTGTTTTTTTCAATGCCTCAACCAGCTCTCTGTTGGTAAGTTCAGGTCTGGCCTGCCACAAACAGGCTACCAGTCCGGCTACCATAGGACAGGCAAAGGAAGTACCATTGGTCTGTGAGAAAGAGTTATCATAATTTCCTACATATACTCTGGCTCCCATGGCTGTCAGATCTGGTTTTACACGCCCGTCTGCAGTAGGGCCAACCGAACTGAAAGAAACATATGCCCCGTCCGAATTTAACGCACCAACAGTAAGCACCGAAGGGCCATCTGCAGGTGCGGTAATGTATCTCCATGTATTATCTCCATCATTGCCTGCACTATTTACCACGATCATTCCTTTTGCAAATGCCGTTTCTGCCGCATTCGTTATAATAGTGGTCTTCCCGTCCATATCGGCATACGTATAGTTCTGTTCAGGAAAATCAAATGTATGATACCCCAAAGAACTTGAAATAATATCGGCACCTGCACTGTCAGCATATTCGGCTGCCATGAGCCAATAATATTCTTCCAGTACAGATTCCAAAAAATCATCTTCTGTTCTCAACAACAAAAAAGATGCTTCATAAGCAGGCCCTATAATCTTTCCTTCTTCATAACCTGCAAGTACTGACAACACACTTACACCGTGAGCACCCTCATCGTAGACATTTTCTTCCGATTCAACAAAATCATAGGTTCCGACAATCTTTCCATTCTGATATAAATGACTGAAAAAGGAAAGCGCTGATGCATTAAAAAATCCATTATCCAAAACGGCAATTAGCTTTCCTGCTCCCGTATAGCCCAGGTCATGCACCTCCGGCACCTTCAACATTCCCGCCTGAACCACAGAAGGTCCATAATCTCTGACAGCTCCTGACTGAATAGAAGTGGAGCCGATTGTTGCTCCATCAAACTTCAAAATATCCGGTTCTGGCGTAACAGGCTGAAGGTACTTTACCGTCTTTATAAACTGTTTCTTTTTTAATTCTTCAGCATCCGTCTCTGCCAGCTCTGCAAGCACTCCGTTAAACCATTTTGAAATCCCTTTAACGGAAACCGCTACCGCTCTGACAGAATCCAGATAGTCACTGGTGACGGGAAGATCTTCTTCCTGGAGCTGGATCCCCTGAGCAGTTCTTCGTTCAATAGCTTTCGAAGAGAGAAATTTTTCAGGGTGCTCTATAGAAAATTCGTTTCCGGCTTTATCCGTAAAAGTGATAAAGTAATAATGGCTCTGGGCAAGACTATTAAAGGATAAAAACAAAAAGAAGCATAGAAATACCTTACTCCTTACCGTAAGCAAATATTTTCTGAACATAGGTTTCCCCAGTTTTGATGATGTATTTTCCTATTGCAGAAGGAGACTGATCGTATTCGTATATTCTCTTTTCCTTATAAATAAGCCCTACATGTTTTGCATAATATTCAACTTTATAGTTTTTTTCTATAAGGTTTTCATAATCGGACTGAACAATCTTTACGGAGTTGGGAAAATACATGGTGTCAACATAAAAAGTACGCTTAAAATCCTTCACTCTGTACAGCTCCTGCCCCAGCGTGTTTTCTGCATTCCCGTCCCAGGTTTTATCATTTTCCAGCGGGAATGTCATTTTTATAAACCTGATATTATTTTCGACCCGGGTAATGTTATTTTTACTGTTGAACTCACTCCAAACCGAATCCGGCTGAGAAGGCCATGGGTCCGAAAGGTTGTTTTTGGTATACCGTTCCACCCTGTACTTCAGCTCGTCTCCTGCCCTGAAGGTATCGCCAACGACTTCTTTGAGGTAATAAAAGGTGTGAGAAGAATCACTCACACCGTACGTCTTTCTTTCTACCGTATACAGAGCGTATAATCCCTTTTCTATAGGAAAATACTGATAATCGGAAAGGTCGGGTTCCAGATCGTCCGAACATCCGCTTAAGAAAAAAATTGCAATGCTAAAAACTACAAAAGGGAAAAATCTATTCATTGTTTTGCCTAAAGCTTGACATAATCCAGCCTCCGCCTACGACATCGTTACCTTCATAAAATACCGCAGCCTGTCCGGGAGCAATAGCTGTTACGCCCCTGTGGAACAAGACTTTCATCTCATCGCCAATCTGCTCGATAAGTGCCGGGGTACCGTTATCATTATATCTGACCTTTGTTACTGTTTCCAGTTTCTTTCCGATCAGATCCGGATATTTCAGCATGTTCAGCTTTTTCACTGTCATTCCGTCCTTTGCAAGCTTATCCAACGACGACAGTACTACACGGTTTTTATCCTTTTGAATTTCAGAAACAAAAACCGGATATCCTAATGCAATCCCCAATCCTTTTCTTTGTCCTATGGTATAAAAAGGATATCCCTCATGTTTTCCCACCACAGTACCATCTTCCAGAACAAATTCACCACCTTTCACAGCATCTTCCAGTCCGGGAACTCTTCTTTTTAGAAAACCTCTGTAATCGTTGTCCGGAACAAAACAGATTTCATAAGATTCGGATTTATTTACCAGATCTACAAAGCCTCTTTCCTGAGCAAAGGCCCTGATTTCGGTCTTTTTAAGGTGCCCTAGCGGGAATATGGTCCTGCTCAGACTTTCCTGAGAAATTCCCCACAATGCATACGACTGGTCTTTATTTTCATCAATGCCTTTGGAGATAACATACCTGCCATTTTCCTCTCTGAGATTGGCATAATGCCCCGTTGCAATAAATTCGCATCCCAGTTTATCTGCACGCCTTAACAGTGCATCCCATTTGATATGTGTATTGCACAACACGCAGGGATTAGGTGTTCTTCCTGCAAGGTATTCGTCTGTAAAATGATTAATGACATAGTCCCCAAATTCTTCCCTGATGTCCAGGATATAATGCGGGAAGCCTAATTTAACGGCAATTTCCCTTGCATCATTAATAGAATCCAGGCTACAGCAACCGGTTTCTTTTTTAGTACCTCCGGAAGACGCATAGTCCCAGGTCTTCATAGTCATACCTACCACTTCATATCCTTCTTCATGAAGCATAACAGCCGCAACGGAACTATCAATTCCGCCGCTCATCGCAACCAAAACTCTTCCTTTTGTACTCATTATTAAATTAATCCGGGAAACCTGTCAACTGTAACCTCAGAGGGATTGCAATAAGTTACATTTGAGGGGGGAATAATCAGTTTATTGATTCCCTTACTTTTTTTGTGTATTCTCTTAACGCTTCTTTAAAATCCAGTTTTTTAGCACTCATTTCTTCCATAATCCAAAGAGCAGCAATCACATGCGTCAATTGCTCTCCTTCATCCGCACCTTCAACCGTAATCTTTAAAGCCTCTCCCTCAATTAAATCATTTTCTGCCTGTTTTAGCTCGGAGGGAGTATAATTTTCTACAAGTAATTTTATCGCAGGTATTTTCATTTAATTAATTAATTTAATTCCAACATCAGAACCCGCATTTCAGGATTATTTCAGCTTCTCGATTGCCTCCACCACAGCCTCTTCCTTACTGGTACAGATAGATTCCTGCAACACACCATTTTGAAATGTGGCAAAAGTGGGGAGATTGTTAACACCAGCTTTTTTCCTTGCTTCGGGATTTTTTTCAGCATTGACTTCTAGAAATACCACCCCCTGAAACCTTTCATCATTCGATAATCTTTTATATTTCGGGGCAAACAATTTGCATGAACCGCACCAATCAGCATAAAACTTCACCACTACATTGGAATGCTTTGCAAGTTCTGCATCAAAATTTGAATCTTCTACAGCTATAACTGGCATAATCTTTTTTTTGAGTACAAAGATACCGAAAAAATGTTCCTGAAACTTTCGAGTTTAACATATTTTTAAATTAATTTGTTTCTGAACTATTTTAACGGTATCGGGACATGGCATTAAAAACTCTTGTAAAGGTAAGTGAAGTAAATAACCTAAGTGATGCACGTTATTGTGCGGGAATGGGGGTTGAACTGGTTGGATTTCCTCTTGATGAAAACCATCCGAAGTTTATAGAACTAAGTTCAATCAGAGAAATAGTAAACTGGATTTCAGGAGTTAAAGTAGTTGGAGAATTTTCAGGAGACAATATCTACAACATGAACTACCTGGCCGAACAACTGGCCCTTGATTATATTCAGCTCAATCACCTGATCCATCCTGAATTTTTACCGGGCCTGAAAAAGCCTGTTATTTTAAAAATAACTTTTAATCATGAAAATCCATCCGAAACTTTAGAAGTTTTGGATAAATACGCAAACAAGGTTGCTTATTTCCTGTTAGAAAGTAATTCGGAGCCTGAATTAACGCCTTTAAAAGATGTACTCGGAGAAATTTGTCAAAACTATCCGGTCATCCTGGGCTTTGGTATCCGGCAGTCTTCTTTACCCCTGATAACTGATACAATTTCTCCTGCAGGAATTGCATTAAAAGGTGGTGAAGAAATAAAGCCGGGACTAAAAGATTTTTCAGAGCTATCCGATATTCTGGAAGAACTGGAAGTAAACGACTGAAACGATGCATACAATTTTTACGATTACTCTTTCACCTACCATTGACAAAAGCTGTACAGTAGAACATGTCTATGCAGAGCACAAACTAAGATGTTCGGAACCTGTTCACGAACCTGGAGGCGGAGGAATCAACGTATCCAGAGCAATTAAAAAACTCGGCGGAGATTCTATAGCTGTTTATCCAAAGGGTGGTCCGATGGGAGAATTGTTAAATGAATTGCTCAACAGAGAAGGCATTAACCAGTATCCTATTGAAATCGAGCACTGGACCAGGGAAAATTTCATCGTACTTGAGACTTCCACGAACAGGCAATACCGGTTTGGCATGCCCGGAGCCCCACTCTCCGAAGCTGAGTGGAAGAAGTGCCTGGAGGAGATTGATGTTCATGCGGGAAAAATTGATTACCTCGTTGCAAGTGGCAGCATGCCTCCCGGTGTTCCGTCTGACTTTTATGCGCGACTTGCCAAAATTGGTAAGCGTAAAAACGCTAAACTGGTTCTTGATACATCGGGCGATGCCCTGAAAGAAGCAATCAATGAAAGTATATACCTTTTAAAGCCTAATGTCAGGGAACTCAGCGAACTAATCGGATCGGAGTTAAAAACCATTCATCAGCAGGAAGAAGCAGCACTCGAAATCATCCATAAACACAATATTGAAATCATGGTGGTTTCCCTGGGAGCTTATGGTGCCTTTATCGCAACCAGGGAAGGTGTGAACCACATCTCTGCTCCCTCTGCTGCCAAAAAGAGTGCAGTGGGTGCCGGAGACAGCATGGTCGCGGGTATCGTACTTTCCCTTTCAAGAGGCTGGAGTCACCTGGATGCTCTGAAGTATGGTATTGCCTGTGGCACAGCAACAACCATGAATCCAGGAACCGAACTCTGCACCCTGGAAGACGTCAATACGCTATACGCCTGGATCAATACTATGGAAAAAAGAGGTCAACCCGATCAGTTGAACTCTACTTTCAAATAATTAATCTTCGCATTTTCCAATAAAAACCTGCGCTCATAGGTTGTCTGAATGCCATAATGTTCTGACAACATTGGAGAGTTATACAAATCCTCAGTGTGCACAAGTGATTTTATACGATCCTTATACTGCTCCATCACACTCAGGGAATATTCATGAAACTGAAGGTTGTCTGTTTTCAGATGAAGAATTCCTCCCGGTTTCATAATTTTCAGATAAGCATCCATGTATTTAGGATAGGTCAGTCGGTGTTTTTCATGTTTATCCACCGGTCTGGGATCCGGAAAGGTTATCCAGATTTCGCTGACTTCCCCCTCTACAAAAAAATTCTCCAGTTCGTACATTCGTATTCTCAGGAAGGCTGCGTTGGTAAGATTGTTTTCCTCTGCCACAGTGCTTCCTTTCCAGATCCTGGCTCCTTTAATGTCGACACCTACATAGTTTCTATTTGGGAAAAGAGCGGCTAGCCCTGTTGTATACTCCCCTCGTCCACATCCCAGTTCCAGAACGATATCGTTGTTGTTATTAAAAAAGGTATTCCAGTTGCCTTTAATTTTTTCAAATATTTCCTTACCAGGCTCTACTACATTTCTTCTTTGAGCATTAATGGCAAACCTTTTTAATTTGTTTTTTCCCATTGTTACTATGTCTTCTTTCTCTTATAAATTGTCTAATTCGGATACTACAAATGTACTTCCTCCGATAAAAATAAAATCATCTTTGGAAGCTGCTTCTCTGGCCTTCTGAAACGCCCTGTTTACATCATTCACCACTTCTCCTCTCAGTCCATATTTTTCAGCCTCACGGGCCAATACCCCTGCATCAAGTGCCCTGGGAATTTTAGGCATGCAAAAATAATAGATTGCATCTTTAGGCAAAAGCTTAAGTACTTTGGAGACGTCCTTATCCTTCATCATGCCCATTACCATAAAAAGCCTTTGATAGGAATACGCTTTTAGTTGATTAAGCACCTCTTTTAATCCCGCTTCATTATGCCCTGTATCACATACCACCATAGGATCCTTTTCCAGAACCTGCCAGCGCCCCTTTAAACCGGTAAGAGACACCACCTCACCAATTCCTTTACGAACAGCCATTTCATCGCACCCAAAGCCTTTTTGCCGGAGGACTTCAATGGTTTTAAGAACCCCGGCGAGGTTTTTTACCTGATAAAATCCAGGAAGGCCTGATTTTAATTCTTTATATAAAAGCTTTCCCTGATGGACTACATCCAGAAGCAGATATCCAGCCTCCGGCCGGTTATTCATCAGGGTAAATTCGGAAGCTGCAAAAGTAAGCGGTGCACGTTGTGATTGGGCAATACGAATAAACACTTCGTCTACGGCTGACTGGCTTTCACTTAAAACTACCGGAACTCCGGGTTTGATGATCCCGGCCTTTTCTGTGGCAATCTGCCCCAGTGTTTCTCCCAATATATTCTGATGATCCGGACTGACATTGGTAATAAGCGATACCAAAGGAGTAATTATATTGGTGGAATCCAGACGCCCGCCAAGCCCAGTCTCAATAATGGCAATATCAACGTTTTGAGATCTGAAATAATCAAATCCCATGATCGTAGTCATTTCAAAAAAAGAGGGATTTACCTGCTCAAAAAGTTCTTTGTGTTGTTGAACAAACCTGACTACCTCTTCTTCGGGAATATTTTCTCCGTTGACTTTAATTCGTTCTGTAAAACTTTTTAAATGAGGAGAAGTAAAAAGGCCTACTTTATATCCCGCTGCCTGAAGTATAGCAGCAAGAAAATGAGAAGAACTTCCTTTGCCATTTGTACCGGCAATATGTACAGAAGGAAAGTTGTTTTGAGGGTTGTTGAGCGCCCTGCACAATGCGCTTATATTATCAAGGCCACTCTTTAAAGCAGAGGAGCCCACCTTTTCAAACATAGGCAGGCTCTCATATAAATATTTTATTGTATCCTGATACGAATTCACTTTATCTCGAACGCACGATAATGGTATATGTTCCTGAAGCCCTTGGCGGTGGTTTTACGTTATCTCTGGTCCGCTCTACACTCCATTTTCTTTCAATTTCGTCCTGATAGTATTTTACCAGAGAAGGACTAACTGTTTTTTCAAGAACTGTGATTCTCGTTAATTCTCCTTCTGAATCGACTTCAATATTAAAGACAATTTTTCCGTTTTCGTTGGTTTTATCTTTTTCAGGTCTGAATGCCAGGTTCCATCCGGTAAGTTCCAGTTTTGGTCCAGGACCACCATCTCCCGGGGTACCGTAGAGCGCATTGGAATTTAAAGACCCGTTAGGATCTCCCTGATCTCCGACAGCACCTTTTCTATCACCATTGTTATTAGAACCTGACTGGCCTGTTCCTGAAGTTCCTCCGGCCCCCACTTTATCGGGGAAAAGTGCCTGAGAGGTAGGCACAGGATCTTTTTTAGGTTCTTTCTTTGGTTCTTTGACTTCTGTAAATTCTTTTTTTTCTGTTACCTTTTTCGGCTCTTCTTTTTTTGCCTCCAACTGGTAAGCACTTTCTTCACTTCCTGTGATAATATCGCCTTCTGCACTTTCCGGAATCTCTTCAACAACAGGCGCTTCTATTATTTCCGTTTCACTTGGAGCAGGTTCCCCCGGAGCAGGATCTTCGTTTTCGGAGTCTCCCACAGGGCCGGTATTTTGTAAATCTCCGTATCCTGCAGGGTCGATACCAAAATTAAGCACTACCCCACCTTTTCCAGTACCTCCATCCCCATCCATGAGAGGATCTGCGTTATCCCAGGCCAGAAGAAAAAACAGGCAAATAGCAAGAAGGCAATGAATTCCAATGGAAGTCACTGCCCCTATTCTTTCGTTTCTTCTTTCCTGTATCTCCTGATTATTCATCTTTTCTAATCCAATTCAAGTTAACTACTAAGCTTTTTATTTCAATAATAGTTCTAAACTAACTTGATTGTCTGCAGGACTTTTAAAAGCTCATTACCCAGATTGAGTTGCCGTATTTCGCTTTGTAATCTTCCAGTTTACTGATCGCCTCATCTTTATCGGAAAAATCAGCCACAGCAACTTTATAGAATCTGTTGTCTTTAGAAGGCTTAATCAAAGTAGCATCAATCCCTTCTTTGTCAAATTTATTTTTAAGTCTGTAGGCATTATCTCTTTTAGAGAATGAACCTACAACGATGAAGTAACGACCTGATTTATCAGATATTGCCGGTGCTTTAACTGGCTCTGCTGCTTTTGCAGGAACGTCGGCTGGCAATTCTATATTTTTATGTTCCGGCTGATATGTTTCCTCAACAAGAGCAGCGGATTCTCCGGTTGCTGCGTCAGACTCCGCTTCGTTCTCTATTACCTCAGCATTTTCCGCAAGCAATTCATCTTTTATCAGAGGTTCAACTTTATCAGATACCAGTGATTCATTCTTATGAAACAAATCAAAAGGGAAAACACTGCTCAGATTGGCATTATTCTGATTATACAAAAACGCTCCGGCACCTCCCAAAACTAAAATTGGAAGTAAAACTAAAATGATTTTTAGACCTCTGTTTTTTTCCTTTTCTACCGGATTACCATTCTCATCCAGTACAACAGGTTCTGGTTTTTCTCCCACTTTTTTTACCGGAGGTCTCAATCCTCTGGTTGGTACTTTTGCCATATTAGAATCTCTATCTATTGGTTTGAAATATAATTCCGATAATCCAAAACTGTCATCCAGGTAATTTATTTTATTTTCCGGCTCAAATTCCAGCTCTCCATCCGCATTATAGAAGAAACCTCCTATGCCTTTGAAAAAATACTGATTATACCTTTTTAGATTTTCTTTAAGGCTGCTGACAAAATTTTCCACCATCTGAGTGGCCAGTTCTGTCTCAACCCCCTCAACCTCCGCGACATATCCTATCAATACGCCGTCATTATTGATTAGTTGTCCATTAAACGCAATTTTTTTGACTGGTGGTATAAACTTATTGCTTACCGGGTGAATATCTGCTGAAGAATAATTGGTAATAAATCCTCCAAATCCGGGAATTACCACACAATCATAGGCATACAATAAATCCTTTATGTAAATTTCAATCATTTTTAAAAAGAATAAGTTAAACCACCCAAGACATTTATTCCTTTTACAGGGTAATACAAATATCTTTGATATTTTTTAGATAGTATATTATTGAACTCCAAAAATGCAGAAAAAGCCGGCGAAAATCTATATTCAACCTTGAGATTAAGATCGGCTATAGGTTTTAGCGACACAACTTCATTCTTTACGAAATTTTTGGCTTTCAATCCGCTAATATAGTAAATATCAACATTTATATATATTTTTTTCTCCAAATTATACCTTCCGCTCAACGATGTGTAAAGAGAAGGCCTGTGCCAGGCATGCTCAAAATCGCTCACATTGTATCCGTAATAATTCAGTTTATACTCCACAAGCAGTTCCTGGGATACATCGTACGATAATTCTCCTGTCAACTGGGTTAATGACGTATTTCCTTTGTCATATAATACTACGAATCTTGAGGTATCAGGATCTCCATTATTGAAAAAATATAAATTTTTATAATTCTGATATGAAAATCTGGCATTATAATTCAGCTTTCCTAAAACATGTCCTTTGGCCCCCACCCAAAATTCAATTGCTTTGTTCGTATGCAACAGAACAGAATTGCTGCCTAGATAAGGATTATCATACACAAATTTTCTCAATGTATTTTTTTTCATCTCCCCATCTACCCCTGCATAAGCTACCAGTTGATTTTCAACAACATCATACTCTGCATTTACATTAGGATACAGGTGTACGCCTTTTACTGATTTGACTGAATCATTTGTATATGCTGCATTAAATCCAATATTCAGTCTAAGTTTGTCCATCGTCATGAAATAAGATGGCTTTATCATAAAGAAGGCTCTGTTTATCTTGCTTGAATCTTTTCGGTTCGACAGGGACAAAACTGCTCCAAGATTGATTTTCTTATTTTCTTCCAGCTTATAATTGCCATTAAGATCTGCCAGAAACTCTCCTTCTTTGGCGCTGAAGCGATCACTCAGATGATAGTAATTTAACCCGAGATTATAGCTCGCCTTATTGGTTTTATCCAGGTTTTCAATACCTGCATTGACATTGAACAGCTGATAAACCTGTTTGATATCCTGAAACTTTAACAGGTTTTCGTCCCCTCCATAATAATTGAACCGCATTCTGGAATATTCGACTCCTCCGCTGATCACCTGGTTGGAAGTAAAGTATTTTCCATACGCTTCCGCCAGATTATCACTCATTCCTGAAAGAGATTTTCCGACAGGACCATTTTTGGAAGAGTAGTGTTTATAATGGAGTCCGTAAAGGTATTTCTCACTTCTCTTACTGTTTACAAAAGCTTCCAGATAAGGTGTTCCGTAATTGCCAAAACCTGCTTTTACATAATTTCCATAAAACTTCTTCAATGGCTCATCCGGCATCATGAGAAGCTTTATCTTGCTCGGAAGATTCGGCAGGTTCAGTTTTACCTCTTCCAGCTTATATTCCTGTGGTTTGGCCGCAGGGGTTTTAACATCAAAATGTACTTTTTCAAAAACTCTGGTCGCTTCGGGCAGGTCGAGCTTCTGCTCTTTCTCTATGATCACCACTTTATCTTCTATTTCCCCCTGACCAAAAGCTGTGTTAAAAAATGAAACCGCAACGGCAGCAATCACTGTCATTTTAAATGATCTCATAAAAATCTTTTTTGCGTTATTCATTGCTCGTTCCCTCCTGTCCTTTTTCTTCGTTTTCGCCTTCTTTTTCATCTTCTTTCTCACTTTCCTTCTCTTTCTCCTGCTCTTTTGAATCCAGTTCGTTTAGTCTCACTTTAGCTTTTTCTACCGTCTCTTTATGCGGTGACTTTTCTATAATGGACTTCAATGTAGCCTTGGCCTGGAACAGCTCATTAAGGGCCACAAAGTTTTCAGCAATCAGCAGGAACGAACTTCCTAACCAGTCATCGTAGATTGAAAAGTTATTATTCAGGTCGTACAACGTTTCGAGAGACTGCTTATACTGCTTGTCTTTGTACTGAATCAAAGCAATCAGGTACTGGGCTTCTGCGGCATTGACATCTTTGGCTGCATTAATGGTCTGAATAAAATGATCTACAGCTTTATCATTGTCTCCCTTAGCCATCTCTATTTTGCCCTGATAAAGCATAGCCTTGCTTTCCGCATCCAGGGTTGAATTGCCCTGCTTCAGGATTTCATTCGTATAGTACAATGCAGAATCGTATTTCTGGGTATTATAATAGGATTCAACAAGACCAATATTGGCGATAGACCTGTCTTTTTTACCTCTTGCCTGAACAAGCAGAATATGATAATAAGTTTTTGCTGTCTGGTAATCCTTGTTTAAAAGGCTAAGGTCTGCAAGTCTTTGAATAGCTTTATTAAAGTAACTTCCGGTTTTATCTTCTATTACTTTTCTATAATACTCTATGGCACTTGCCAGCTCATCCTGTCTGTAATAGGATTCGGCAATATAATACTGAGCCTCTTTTACATTCGGATTATTAGGATTACTGCTTACAAAAGAAAGAAACGACTGAATCGCCTGCTGATATTTCTGATTATTGTACAATGCTTTTGCATTCTCAAATTCCAGCACTGTCAGAGAAGCGGATTCTTTGTTGTCAGGATTGTATTCTTTAAACTTTGCAAGGATTGCAGGAAACTCCTCTTCTCTTCCCGCAGCAGCCAGTGCCTCCTGAATTCCTTTCAGTGCATTTTCAGACTCTTCGTGGGTAGGAAGATTGTCTAAGATATATTGGTAGTCGCTGATGGCTTTGCCGTAATCTTTCAGGTTAAAATATGCTATGGCCCTTCTGCTATATGCATAAGGCGCATATGGACTTCCAGGCTTGATGGCAATCAATGCACTGTAAGATTTAACCGCATTATTGTTTTCTCCGGTCTGCAATTCCAGTTGCCCCTCCTGGAATAAAGCATCATCGTAATACAATGAGTTCGGATAACGCTTAATTACAGCCTCAAAGTTGGTTCTGGCATCAAGAACCTCACCCAGATTCATCTTCACAAGGCCGCGCTGATAATAGGCATAATCAATATCTGTGCTCTTATCCGCTATTGCCTCATCGTAATATTTTAATGCCAGCTCATACTGCTTCGTAACATAATACAAGTCAGCAAGTCTGAGCAATGCGTCGTTATAATTTTGTCTGCTTTTTTCCCCCTTTATCTTGTCTATATAGGCCCTAAAATGCGGTAAGGCTTTATCAAACTGCTTGGTATTGTAGTAGGCGTACCCTATTCCGTACCTGCTTTTCAGGTAATATACGTTGTCGTCTTTGCTGTTTAAAAACACTGCTGCATAGGCATTGATCGCAGCATTGTACTCTTTCAGATAGGACAAAGCTTCACCTTTCCAGAAATTAGCATACACCACATAATCTTTGTTGATTGGGAATTCCAGAGATCTGTTAAACATATCAATGGCTTCCTGGAAGTTGTTATTATTTAAAAGCTCAGTACCCTTTAAAAACGTTACAATCTGATAAGTAGAGTTGAGTCTGAGGCTTCTGGATTTAAGGCTTTCAATATAGGATATCGCGTCGGAGTAATCCTTTGTTTTTAATAAAGATTCGCTGAGAATTTCAGTGGCTTCTGATACGTGCGCCGTTCCGGGATAGGTTTTCAGGTATTCCTTTAGTGCCGGAATGGCTTCTGTATAGCGTTCAAGATCAAAATTGACTTTACCATAATTAAACAGGGCTTCCTTCTGAATTTCCTTATTATGGGGGCTTTTTCTCGCCTGATTAAACGCCGTTACCGCAAAATCCTTTTGACCTGTCTGCAGATAAGATACACCCAGATAATAGGCACTGGCCTGAGCTATCGAATCATTTCCAATGGCCAGTCCTTTAAAGTTTTCAGCAGCATCTTCATACAATCCGTTTTTAAACTGGGAATACGCCAGCCTGTATTGAATTTCCGGGTTGGCTTTTACTTTGGCTGTCTGGATATACTTTAAAAAGTTTTCTTCCGCTTTCGCATAATCTTCTTTTCTAAAATAAGCTTCCCCTGTCAGCAGGTAGAATTCGTCTGCATTCTGAATATCCTGCCTGGAACTTGTAACAGATCCTGCATAAACTATTAACTGATCCAGCTCCCCTTTTTTATAGTAGATATTTACAATCATGTATGGGACCAGCGGTTTATACGACTCATTTTCCTCTGCCTTCTTTAAATCCGCTAAGGCCGCATCGTATTCGCCATTCCTGAATTCCAGATAACCGGCGTAATAACTTGCTGCATAAGTATACTTATGCTTACCTCCTTTAATTCTGTTAAACAGCGGTGCAGCCTTGTCAAAGTCCTTCTTATTTAAATAAGAATAGGCCAGTTTAAAATCTACTTCAAGTTGCTGCTGCTCATTCAGATTGGCAGGATTTACCTTTTCAAAATACTGAATGGCCTTTTCATATTTTTTGGAATTATAATAAAAGGTGGCCAGATCAAAATGCGCCAGAGAGGCCTTTGCGTGCGTAGGATATTTTTCTATAAACCGCTTGTAGAGCGATTCAGCATCCGGGTTAAACAGATTTAAGGCCGAATAAGCAATATAATATTCTGCATCTACGGTTTCAAGGTCATTTATACCCTGACCAACGTAAGTTTCAAATGCATGGCGGGCGGCGGCATATTTTTCCTTATCCAAAAGCTCCACTCCGTCTCTGAACAACTGATCATAAGAAACGTTGACCATTGTATTCTGAGCAGAAACAAAAAGAGGCGCCAGGAGGATAGAAGAAAAAATCAAAAGTTTTTTCAGCATAGAGCCTAAAGAATTATAACAATATGAAAATTTAAAGCGTAAACGGTACTTTTTCTGTTTTTATTTCGTAAAAATAAAAATTGCTATGGATCATTAAAACTAAAAACGGATTAATTAACCCGTTTTTAGCTTAGTGGAGAATTTTAAAAACCAGTTCTTTCAGGATATCACCTTCCCCGACACTCACATTGTCTACTCCTTTTAATTTCAGATCCGCCTCGCGAAGGTAGTGAATAATGTTGACGACTTTCTGTGGAGGATACGTCCGGGCTGCCGCAATATAATCTTTTACAAAGAATGGGTTTACTCCGATCAGCTTTGCCAGTCCACCTTCCGACTTATCTTCGGCAGCGTGAATCATCAGCACCTTGGTATAGAAGTTAAATAAAGTGACAATGATTGGAATAGCAGGATTGCTTTTCGGATCTGCCTCAAAATATTTAAGAATTCTGTTGGCCTTCAAAACATCTCTTTTTATCAGTGTGTTTTGAAGTTCAAATACATTGTATTCTTTGCTAATCCCGACATACTTCTCCACAATCGCTTCGTCAATCACCACTTTTTCCTTTATGTTGATCAGCAGCTTATCAATTTCATTGGCAATCCTGCTCAGGTTATTTCCGATGTATTCGCTGATCATACCGGCAGCTCTGGGATTCACCTTAAATCCTTTATCCGCAAAATATCCTTCGACCCATTCCGGAATTTTATTATCGTAAAGCTTCTTGGAGTTGACAAATACAGTATGTTTTTCCAGACTCTTTCCAATGGCTTTTCTTCCGTCTATGGTTTTGTACTTATGGCAAAATACCAGTACGGTGGATGCCAAAGGATTCTGTATGTATGCATCCAGCAGTTTATCTCCAGCCTCTTTTCCCAGATCAGAAATTTCCTGAGCCTCCTTCACAATCACAACCTGCTTATCGGAAAACATGGGAAACTTTCTGGCATACTGCATTACAGTACTGATGGTAACATCCTTCCCATACAGTATCGTCTGATTAAAGCCTTTTTCAGACTCGTTAAGGCAGTTTTTCTCAATATATTCAGAGATGGTGTCTATGAAGTAAGGTTCATCTCCCTGCAAAAAATAAACCGGAGCATACTTTCCGTTTTTCAGATCTTTAATAACACTCTCAGGACTTACAGCCACGATTCAATTATTTATTTTCAACTGATAAAGTTAAGTATTTTTTGAAAACAGAGCCTAAATATTATTATGACATTTACCACTCCTCCTTCTTCACGAATCAATTGATTTTCCTATCTTTGCCCTCTTTGAATATCTGAATGATGAAAAATTTTGTTGAGGAACTTAAATGGAGAGGCATGGTGCATGATATCATGCCCGGTACGGAAGAACTTCTGAATAAAGGTATTACCGCCGGATACATCGGCTTTGACCCTACAGCGTCTTCACTGACAGTAGGGAACCTCGTTCAGGTGATGATTCTTGTTCACTTTCAAAACGCAGGTCACAAGCCAGTGGCTCTGGTAGGTGGTGCTACAGGTATGATTGGTGATCCGAGTGGTAAGTCTGAAGAGCGCAAATTACTTTCGGAAGAAACATTGTTGCATAACCAGAACTGCGTTAAAAAGCAGTTATCAAAGTTTCTTTCCTTTACAGGAGAAAATGCTGCAGAGGTGGTGAACAACTATGACTGGTTTAAGGACTTCAGTTTTATAGGCTTTCTGAGAGATGTAGGAAAACACCTGACTGTAAACTACATGATGTCGAAAGAGTCTGTTAAAAAGCGTCTTGAAACAGGTATCTCTTTTACAGAGTTTTCCTATCAGTTACTACAGGGGTACGATTATCTTCATTTGTATAAAACCAAAAACTGCAGGCTTCAGATGGGAGGTTCCGATCAGTGGGGAAATATCACTGCAGGTACCGAGCTGATAAGAAGAATGGAAGGCGGAGAAGCATTCGCGCTGACTACACCTTTGTTGACCAAAGCAGATGGTACTAAGTTTGGTAAGTCTGAAGGGGGCAATATCTGGCTGGATCCGGCCCTGACCTCACCGTATAAATTCTATCAGTTCTGGCTGAACAGTGCAGACGACGATGCTAAAAAATTCATTAGAATTTTTACCTTAAAGACCAAAGAGGAAATCGAAGCTTTGGAAAAAGAACATGATGCGGCTCCACATTTAAGAATCCTTCAAAAAGCCCTGGCGGAAGAAATTACCATTCGGGTTCATTCAAAAGAGGATTATGAAACAGCGGTAAAAGCTTCTGAAATACTTTTTGGTAAATCAACCACTGAAGATCTTGAAAGTCTTGACGAGAGTACGTTATTGTCCGTTTTCGAAGGTGTACCTCAGGTAGAAATAACCAGAGAGCTCCTGACCGAAACCGCAACAGTTACAGATCTGCTTTCCGTAGCAACCGGAAATGTGATTTTTTCCTCAAAAGGAGAAGCCAGAAAAATGATTACAGGTGGTGGAGTTAGTATCAACAAAGTAAAAATTGATTCGGAACAACGAATTGATTATAAATTACTTCAGGACAAATACCTCCTTGTTCAGAAAGGTAAAAAGAATTACTTCCTTCTAAAAGTGAAATAAAAAAAGTCCCGGAATCCGGGACTTTTTTTATTAAAACTATATTATTGACCTTCTTCGGCCTTTTTTATAATTTCCTCGAAAAACAAAATAGACCAGATAATATTTGTTTTGTCTGCATAAGGAATGATATCGTCCAACGTATTTTGTACTGCAGTCAGATAAGTCCCTTTATTTTTCACTTCTTTTTCCATGTGTTCCACATTCAGGGGAGTCTCTGGTATCCCCATTTCTTTCAAAGTAGCACCCGGCTTTGAATGTAAAGCAAGATACGGCGTAATTTCAGTCAGCACTCTGATGCGTTCCATGTAAAGCTGAGTTAACTCAAGCTTTCCCAGAGCTTTTAATTCATCTTCCGTATGATACTTCGTTAATTTTGCATCCGCACTTACATAAGTATAGGTAGTCGTTTTGGATTTATTGTTCTGTGCAGAAGCATACGTAATTGCAGATAAAGCTAATGAGGCAATTATTATATGTTTTTTCATATACCTAAGAGGGAGATTTATATATATCAAATATCCTAATATTTCACTTTTAATTCAAACAAAACCTAAAAAAATCCAATTTTACAAACAATTAATCGTGTATATATACACGATTTTATTACAATGTAAACTTTAGTTTCTTAAAAATTAAACCCCACACAGGTTATTTTTGCTTTAGCAGGCGTTCCACTTTGTCATCTTTGCTAAGCACATCGATAGCACTTTCGTACCCGATATTAAAGATTTCCTCGGCTTTACCCAAATCAAAAATTCTGTACTTACAGAGTGCCGGAGGCTCAATAAGTAAATCACAATAATCTTTACGTGGTTTAACGTTACAACCCACTGCAAGGTTAAAAGTTCGTTCCACCATTGATTTTATGGAGGTAACTTCGAAATTAGGATTATTAGGATTCACGTGTGCCCCTATCAGAAAATCCACTTTTCCAACAAGCGGTTCGACCGGCAAATTGTTTATCACGCCGCCGTCTACCAGCTTTTTATCTCCATAAACAAAAGGAGCAAACAACAAGGGTATACAGGCAGAAGCCAGAATCGGCTCTATCAGTGTGCCACTGTCGAAATAAATCGTCTTCCCTTCTTGCAGGTCGGCAGCGGAAATGAATAATTTTATCTGAAGTTCTTCAAATGTCTGACATGGAAGGTAAAGTTTGTAAATGGGTATCAGCCGTTGCATATTCAGAAGGCCGAATTTGCTCCATGCCGGCCTGAAGTATTTAAACATCCTGGGTTTCAACAGAGTAGCTAAAATTTGTTCAGGTTTTAAACCGGCAGCATACAGCGCTCCTATAATTGCACCCGAACTTACACCTGAGATCATATCAGGTTTTAATCCTTTTTCTTCCAATGCTTTTAAAACTCCCAGATGAGCAATCCCCCGTGCTCCTCCGCCTGAAAGTGTTAATCCGATTTTCATTTACAACACATCTGTTAATTTGAATGTATCTTTTAGCCGTACTCCTTTTTCTGTTGCCTGAACTGTACAGCACTCATTTACCGGATCATGTTCCAGTAAAATGATGTAATCATGAGCCAGAGCATCAGCAAGGAAGGCTTCTTTTTCCTGCATTGACAATAATGGTCGTGTATCATAGGCCATTATATAAGGGATAGGAATGTGCCCGACAGATGGCAACAGGTCTGCTGCAAAAACTATTTTCTTCCCCTTATAATCTATAACTGGAATCATCTGCTTATCCGTATGTCCGTCCACAAATAAAAACTTAATGGATGGGAAAGGTGATTTTTCCCTGATCTGTATAAAATCAAGGTTTCCGCTTTCCCAGACAGGTTCTATGTTTTCTTTCAGGAAACTGGCTTTTTCTCTTGCATTAGGAACAGTTGCCCATTTCCAGTGATCCTCATTAGACCAATAAACGGCATTTTTAAAAGTCAGTTCTATTTTTGTTCTGTCCTTGTTATAAACAGTAGCCCCTCCGCAATGATCAAAATGCAAATGAGTTAAGATTACATCCGTTACATCTTTTTCAGAAAATCCGGCTTTATGGATAGAACTGATCAGTGAATCCTCTCCATGTAAATAATAATGCCTCAAAAAGCTCTGGTCCTGTTTATCGCCAATCCCGGTATCAACCAAAATTAGCCTGTTGCCGTCTTCAATAAGGAGGCAACGCATGGCCCAGGTACATAAATTTTTATCATCTGCCGGATTTGATTTTTGCCATATCGACTTGGGTACTACTCCAAACATAGCACCACCATCAAGCTTAAAAAATCCTGTATTTATCACATGTAACTTCATTGGACTTAAGGTATCTAAAAAGTACTATTGCTTCACCGGATCATTATAAAAACAAAAAGCTGTTTAGGTCCTAAATGTTTCCCAAACAGCTTTATAATTTCTTATGAAAATAGATTATTCTACATACACTCCCATTGAGCTGAATTTTTCAATTCTCTGAGCAATTCTTTCTTCGGCAGAGAATTTCGACAATTCTTCAATGCTTTCCAGAATCACTTTTTTAATTTTCTTAGCTGTTCCAATCGGGTCTACGTGCGCACCGCCAAGAGGTTCTTTAATTATATCATCAACCATCTTATATTTATGCATATCGGTTGCAGTCAGTTTTAAGGCTTCTGCTGCCTGCTCCTTATAATCCCAGCTTCTCCACAAAATGGAAGAGCAGGATTCCGGAGAGATAACAGAATACCATGTATTCTCAAGCATCAATACTTTGTCTCCGATAGCAATTCCCAACGCACCTCCGGAAGCACCTTCTCCGATGATAATACAGATAACAGGTACTTTTAATAAAAACATTTCTTTAATATTCCTTGCTATTGCTTCCGCCTGACCTCTTTCTTCCGCTTCCAGACCTGGAAAAGCTCCCGGCGTGTCAATAAACGTAACAATCGGAATATCAAATTTTTCTGCCATCTTCATAAGACGAAGAGCCTTTCTGTACCCTTCAGGATTGGCCATACCAAAGTTTCTTAGTTGTCTTTGTTTGGTATTTCTTCCTTTCTGATGCCCTATGATCATTAAAGACTGATCTCCAACCTGAGCAAGTCCTCCGACCATAGCCTTATCATCTTTTACAGAACGGTCACCATGCAATTCAATAAATTTATCCGCAATGGCATTGATATAATCAAGGGTGTATGGTCTGTCCGGATGTCTGGACAATTGAACTCTCTGCCATCTGGTTAGATTGGAATAGGTTTCTTTTTTCAAATTTTTGATTTTTTCTTCTAAAGATTTAACCGCAGAGGAAACATCAACATTATTTTCCTGAGCCAGCAACTTCATATCAATTAACTTAGCTTCCAGTTCCGCGATTGGTTTTTCAAAGTCCAATAACATATTTTGTTAAGAATAGTATTACTGCAAATTTATAAAATATATATTCTGAACATATACCCTCCTACAACTTTAGACACAATTCGCTCATAACCATAAAGTTACCTTATTAAATTTATTTTCTATGCACCTACAAACTTCACCAAGACGATTTCATTCAAATCAAAATAACTGTATCTTAAGCACTTAATAAACCAACGTGTAGTACAACAGAGGATTTATAAAATAATCATAACATAAATGCCTTTTTTTCGTTCTAAACGCTTGCTTTTATTTTCATATGTCTTTTTAAAATTTAATTTTGGACAATAATAACCTAACATATTTTAAACTTTAAAGTAGTAGTTGAATGGATAAAAAACATGCAGATACCTTATTAGTAGAGGTTGCCTGGGAGGTTTGCAATCAGGTAGGCGGAATTTACACCGTCATTCGTTCAAAGGTCCCAAGCATGATTGAGAAGTGGGATGAAAACTATTGTCTGATTGGTCCATATGTACACAGCAGGATGCCTGCTGAATTTGAACCATCTGAAAATGAAAGCGATCCATTTTATCAGGCTGCTAAACAACTTAGAAGTTTTGGATATGAGGTACACTACGGATACTGGCTTGTCTCCGGAAAACCAAGAGTAGTGCTGATCAACCCTTTCAGTATTTACAATAAATTAAATGAAGTTAAATACATTCTGTGGGAACACCATGGAATTTCTTCTCCAGACGGGGATGATCTAATTAACCAGGTTGTTGCATTCGGTCACTTGGTTAAGTTATATTTTGCTGAACTTACACTAGTTACCGAAAAAAGAATAATCGGTCACTTCCATGAATGGATGGCCGGTACTGCAATTCCTGCCATAAGAAGAGATAACCTGAGCATTACAACTGTATTTACAACTCATGCTACGCTCCTTGGCCGCTATCTGGCCATGAACGATGCGCAATTCTACGATCATCTCCCCTTTTACGACTGGGAAAAAGAAGCCATTAATTTTAACATCGAAACATCTGTTAAAATAGAACGTGCATCGGCGCATGGCGCACATGTATTCACCACCGTGAGTGAAGTTACTGCCCGGGAATGTGCTTCGTTACTTGGACGCAATCCGGACCTTATCCTTCCAAATGGTTTGAATATAGAGCGTTTTACAGCGCTTCATGAATTTCAGAATCTTCATAAAGAATACAAAGAAAAAATTCACCAGTTTATCATGGGGCATTTCTTTCACAGCTATTCTTTTGATCTGGATAAAACACTCTACTTCTTTACTTCCGGAAGGTATGAGTATAAAAACAAAGGTTTTGATCTGACTCTTGAAGCCCTTGCACGTCTTAACTGGAGAATGAGACAGGAAAATATGGATATGACAGTGGTCATGTTCTTTATTACCAAACAGCCTTACCATTCCATAAACCCTGCAGTACTTCAAAGCAGGGCCGTAATGGAAGAAATCCGTCAGGACTGCAAAGCCATTGAAAAACAGGTAGGTGAAAGACTTTTCAATGAAACTGCGGCAAGCGGTGACCTTTCCATGCCTAACCTCAATAATTTCGTTGACGAGTACTGGAAACTACGCCTAAGAAGAACACTTCAATCCTGGAAGTCCAACCACCTTCCATTTGTGGTTACGCATAATTTAATTCATGATCAATACGACGACATACTCAATTTCCTGAGAACCTCCAATCTAGTTAATAACTGGTACGACAGGGTCAAAATCGTTTACCATCCTGACTTCATATCTCCGACCAACCCTCTGTTTGGTATGGAATATGGTCAGTTTGTAAGGGGATGTCATCTGGGAATATTCCCAAGCTACTATGAACCATGGGGGTATACTCCTCTGGAGTCCATAGCCAGTGGTGTTCCTGCTGTAACCAGTGACTTGTCAGGATTTGGAGACTATATCCTTTCCAACATACCTCAGCATGAGGAAAAAGGATTGTACGTTGTAAACAGAAGATATAAGAGCTTTGATGAAGCTGCCAACCAGCTTACCGATCAGCTCTATTCATTTGTTAAACTCGCAAGAAGAGAACGTATTACGCAAAGAAACCTGGTAGAAAGCTCCTCCGAAACTTTCGACTGGAAGAATTTGTCTGTATACTATGAGCGGGCATACGACATGGCATTGAATTACATTTAGATAAAAAATATTCTGAAGATAATAATTAAAGAGGCTGGTCTGCTTGCATGCCGCCTCTTTTTATTTTCAAGGTTTCACACCATACAACCAATTAATATTCAAACCTTTAAACTATAATCATAAACTCCTTTCCGGGATTCTTATTATTTTGCACCACTCCAGTCACTACTCGCCTGCAAAAATTAACCTTTGCTATAAAAATAATTACTAAATTAGCAGTTTGATAAAAGAATTACTCTTGAAAAATCTTTTAATCAGGAAAATATATCGGATAAAACCAGGAACAATCATTTATGTTAATTGAAAATGTCGAAAAGACCACCACAGTGGAGGAGCTTAAGAAAATTGCTTCACAGGTGAGAAGAGATATTGTAAGGATGGTACATTGCTGCAGTTCAGGCCACCCGGGAGGATCACTTGGCTGCACAGACTACCTTGTTGCGCTTTATTTCAGAGAAATGAAGCATAATCCGCAGTTTAATATGGACGGGATAAATGAAGACCTCTTCTTCTTATCCAACGGACATATTTCACCACTTTGGTACAGTGTCCTGGCAAGAGCCGGCTATTTCCCGGTTTCCGAACTTGGTACCTTTAGAAAACTGAACTCCAGATTACAGGGTCACCCTGCCACTGAAGAAAAGCTGCCTGGCATCCGAGTCGCTTCCGGTTCGCTCGGACAAGGATTGTCGGTAGCTGTAGGTGCAGCACAGGCTAAAAAATTAAATAAAGATAACAGACTGGTATATGTGTTGATGGGTGATGGCGAGCAACAGGAAGGCCAGATCTGGGAAGCCCTTATGTATGCAGCGCATCATAAAGTTGACAATATTATAGCTGCTGTAGACTATAACGGACAGCAAATCGACGGCCCCTGTGACAAAGTGATGTCACTCGGAGATCTTAAAGCTAAATATGAATCTTTTGGCTGGAAAGTACTAGAATGCCCAGAAGGAAACAACATGGAAGCCATTCTTGCTACTCTGGAAAAAGCCCAATCGCTTACTGGCCAAGGGCAGCCAATTGCAATTCTATTAAAAACAGAGATGGGTTACGGTGTTGATTATATGATGGGAACGCACAAATGGCACGGTACTGCTCCCAACGACGAACAGCTTGCAAAAGCGCTTGCTCAACTAGAGGAAACGCTTGGCGATTATTAATCCATCTTAAAAACTTTTATTGCTCATTAAGAAAATGAAGAAGTTTACATTCGAAGAAAAAATAGATACAAGATCAGGATTTGGAGCAGGACTGGTTGAAGCAGGTAGACTGAACTCCAATGTTGTGGCGCTTTGTGCTGACCTTATTGGTTCTCTAAAAATGGGAGATTTTATAAAAGAATTTCCTGATCGATTCTTTCAGGTAGGAATTGCTGAAGCCAATATGATAGGACTGGCAGCTGGTCTAACCATTGGTGGAAAGATTCCCTATACTGGTACATTTGCCAATTTCTCAACAGGAAGGGTATTTGACCAGATCAGACAATCTGTTTCCTACTCTGAAAAAAATGTTAAGATTTGTGCTTCGCACGCCGGACTTACCTTAGGAGAAGATGGAGCTACCCACCAGATTCTTGAAGACATTGGAATGATGAAAATGCTTCCTCATATGGTCGTAATCAATCCATGTGACTTCAACCAGACAAAAGCTGCAACAATTGCCATTGCAGAGCATTACGGTCCTGTATACCTAAGATTTGGAAGACCTGCAGTCCCTAACTTCACGCCTAAAGACCAGAAATTTGAAATTGGGAAAGCACTCCTTCTAAACGAAGGTGCCGACGTTTCTATTTTTGCAACAGGCCATATGGTTTGGGAAGCAATAAAAGCCGGAGAAATCCTGGAACAAAAAGGTATTGATGCTGAAATTATAAACATCCATACCATTAAGCCATTGGATACAGCCGCGATCTTAAAGTCTGTTCAGAAAACCAAATGCGCTGTTTCTGCCGAAGAACATCAAATCAGTGGTGGCTTGGGAGAAAGCATTGCACAGGTACTGGCTAGAAATTATCCTCTACCTTTGGAAATCGTTGCTGTAAACGATTCTTTCGGAGAAAGCGGTACGCCTGATCAGCTTATGGAAAAATACGGCTTAACAGCAAACGACATTGTCAAAGCAGCGTTGAAAGTGGTAGAGCGAAAAGCAGCAATGAAGTCCCTTAGCGTATAAGTTCATTCAAGTATAGTATTTGTTAAAAGAGACTGTCTTAAAAGACAGTCTCTTTTTTATATTTTTTATCTGGTTATTTTTTTCATTATCAAAGTCTAATGTATTCTGGAAGCGCCCTGCTGGCCACATTTCTATAAATTGATTTCGTTAAAAGGGTTAAAATTATTAAATTGGACTTTATTAATAATTGATTGGCCTATAATTCTACTAATTTCTCGCTCTTATAACACAATGACACATCAATTAAGGTTTTTACTAAAAACAGGACTGGTGTTACTGCTCACCCTGGTTGCACAGTTATCTGTTGCAAGAGACTATGAAGCTCCCAGAGCCCAGACGGCTCCTGTAATAGATGGAGTTGGAAGCGATGCCTGCTGGGCACTGGCAAACTGGTATTATATTGATCAGACCTGGCTGGGATCAACCCCTAGTGCAGCTGATTTTTCAGGAAGGTTTAAAGTTACCTGGGATGCAAATAAGCTTTATATTTTAGGAGAAATCACTGATGATGTTTTAAGCGACAAAACCGCTGCTCCTCTTGTAAACTACTGGGAAGACGATTGTTTTGAAGTACTTCTCGATGAAGATAAGTCCGGAGGAGATCACGAAAGAAGCTATAACGCATTCGCCTATCATATTTCCACCCTGCTGGATGCAGTGGATATTGGGGTGGATGGAAATCCTCACTTATTTAATGATCATGTGGATGTTAAATGGACCAAAAATGGTACTGTATACACCTGGGAAGTAGCTATAACAGTTTATACAGATGCCTTTGTATATGGGGCAGAGAACAATCCGAAAGCCAACCTTACTGTCAACAAACAGATGGGGCTGGCACTGGCCTATTGCGACAACGACGGAGGCAATAGCCGTGATAACTTCATGGGATCTGAAATCGTGAATGGTCCTGACAAAAACATAGCCTACAAAACTGCAGATATATTCGGAACACTTACTCTTGTAGAAACATCTACTCCGACAGCTACATTTGTACACTCCGTTGTTGCCTCCAACCTTACCAATCCAACGGTAATGGTATGCGCACCAGACGGAAGAATCTTTATCTGTGAACAGGAAGGAAAACTCAGAATTATTAAAGATGGTGTTCTGCTCTCCACACCTGCCGTAACGCTGCCTACCGCTGTTTATCTGCCTCAGTTTGGCAGCTATAGTGAAAGAGGTCTGATTGGTTTGGCTCTTGACCCTGATTTCGCTAATAATAATTACATATATCTGTATTATACCGTCAACTCCAACGGAATCCACAACCGCGTAAGCCGATTTACCATGGACGGTGATCTGGTAGTATCAGGTAGTGAAGTAGTATTACTGGAGCTGCCAACGCTTACCGATCAGTCCGTCAGCCACAATGGTGGAGCCATGGCTTTCGGGAAAGATGGTAAACTGTATATTGCTACAGGGGACAATCAACAAAAAGTTACACCACACGTTTCTCAAAACCTTGACAGTTATTTTGGCAAGATCTTAAGAATTAATCCTGATGGAAGCGCCCCGGCTGACAACCCATTCCCAACAGGATCAGAAGTAAGAAAAAGAGTCTGGGCATATGGTCTTAGAAATCCATTTACATTTGATATACAACCTGGCACTGGTACAATATACTTAAACGACGTTGGTGAAGACGCATGGGAAGAGATTAACGATGCTACTACCGGAGGGAAAAATTTCGGCTGGCCAGCGACTGAAGGTAAAACCTCTAACCCTGATTACACCAGCCCTGTTTATGCCTACGGTCATACCAACACCGATAGTACAGGTTGCGCCATCACCGGAGGTACCTTTTTCAATCCAACCTCCACCAACTACCCTTCTAAATATCAGGGAGTGTACTTCTTTATGGATTACTGTAACAACTGGATCAACTATATAGATCCGGCAAATAATTTCAAAAGAACCACCTTTTCTGCCAACGTTGCTGGTGCTCCTGTGGCTATTGATGTGGGAGCCGACGGAAACTTATATTACCTCAGTAGATCCAACAGAGCGGTATATAAAATTATCTATTCTGGAAACTCTGCTCCTGAAATTGTCAATCACCCTCAAAGCGCAACGATTTTCGAGACACAACCTGTTACTTTTTCTGTAACAGTTACCGGTTCTGCTCCTTTCACCTATGAGTGGATGAAAAACGGAGTACCGATTCCTGATGCTAACGGTGCAACCTATACCATAACTGCAACTCAGGCAAGTGATGCAGGTGAATATTCCGTAACAGTAAGCAATGCTGCCGGCTCAGTTACAAGTTATGTAGCCGTGCTGACAGTAGGTCCTAAAAACTCCAAACCGGTAGCTACCATTATTAGTCCTACAGACGGAGCAATTTATAAAGGTGGCGATGTTATCACCTTTAGTGGTACTGGTACGGACCCTGAAGATGGAGAACTACCAGCTTCAGCCTTTACTTGGTTATTCGACTTTCACCACAATACCCACGTTCACGACGGACTTCCTTTAACCGGTATAAAAAGCGGAACCTTTACCATACCTGTTTCAGGAGAAACAGAAGACAATGTGTGGTTCAGAATAAAACTGATTGTTAAAGATAACCTGGGATTAACAGATACAACCTACGTTGAAATTTTCCCTAAAAAATCGACCTTAACGCTCACTACAGAGCCTCCTGGATTGCAGATAAAAGTTGACGGACAACCTAAATCCGCCCCTTACTCTACCCTTTCAGTACAAGGCGTAGAAAGATCCATCGGACCAGTTTCACCTCAATCGGTGAATGGTATTCCTTATGTATTCGATCACTGGGAACACGGTGGAAGTGCAGATCAGCTTATCTACACTCCATTAACCAATACCACCTATAAGGCTGTGTATAGACGTATTCAACAGGATACTTCATCCTATTCTCCAATCCAGGATGCGTATGTACAGTTTGCAAAATACGATACAACCTTTAAGGATAATACTTACGGAACGCTGGATCCAGACTTCCTTATCTCCAAGGTTCTTTTACCTGAAGGAAACAACAGAAATGCGTTTTTAACATTTGATATATCCGACTATACCGACAGTATCTTATCAGCCAAATTAAAGCTGTATGGCTACATAGAAGAAACGGATACAGATAAGAAATCTTCTATAGCTGTTGGAGTTTTCTCTTCCCCTTCAACGAACTGGTCAGAAAACACTATTACCTGGACCAATCAGCCTTCGTTCTCCTCTGTTGCACTTGACACAACAGTAGTAAACGGATATACCTACGATACCTACTATTGGGATGTGACCAACTATGTTAAGAGCGAAAGAGCGGCTGGCAGAACCAAGATTACACTGGTCATTAAAAACATAGAGCAAAGTTTCCCAAGAATTTACTTTAACTCCAAAGAAAACCCTAATGGCAACGGTCCTAAACTTGAAATTACAGCACCTTGTCAGGGACCTGCTCTTGCTGCCACCCAGACCAATCCGACCTGTTATGGCGGAAACAATGGAGCTGTAACCATTACCGCTACCGGCGGACTTCCTCCTTATACCTATTCCTGGACCAATACATCCAGTACCACTGCAACAGCTTCCGGATTAGCTGCAGGAGAATACAGAGTTATCGTAACAGACAGTATGGGTTGCTACACAGTAAAAACAATTACCATTACACAGCCTGCATCTATGGATATTTCTGTTGTGAAAACGGACGTAAGCTGTTTTGGGGGAACTAATGGTACAGCCGCAGCTACAGCTACCAAGGGTACTGCGCCCTACACCTATGCCTGGTCTAACCCTGAGGCAGGTACTGTTAACCCAAATGCGCTGAGTGCAGGACAATATACCGTAACCGTTACAGACTCTAAAAGCTGTACCGCATCCTCAACTTTCACAATTACTGAGCCTCAGGAACTGAAGACTTCATTCAGCAAGTCCGATGTTAGCTGTCTTGGAGGAGCCAATGGTAGTGCCACCATCATTCCAATAGGGGGTACAGCACCATACTCTTATTCCTGGTCTCCTACCGGAGGTACAACAGCTACCGCTTCGAATCTTAGCGCCGGATCTTACAAATGTATTGTTACGGACGCCAGATCATGTGTTACTGAAAGAACAGTAGCCATAACTGAACCATTAACGGCACTTGAAGCTACTACTTCGCAAAAAAATGTTACCTGTCTTGACGGAAGCTCTGGTGAAGCCACTGTAATTCCTACTGGAGGAGCGGAGCCGTACTCTTATTCCTGGTCGCCGATCGGAGGAAATTTAGCTAAAGCAACTGGTCTTTCTGCAGGAACTTATATATGTACTATTAAAGATGCAAATGGCTGTTCACTGGAGAAATCTGTAACCATTACCTCCCCTTCTACTCTACAGGCTTCGCACGTAAAAACCGACGTAACCTGCCACGGAGGGTCTGACGGATCTGCTACCGTAACCGCATCCGGAGGTGGAGGAAATTATATTTACGACTGGGCTCCTATAGAAGGAAAGGATCCTTCAATAACCGGTATTCCTGCGGGTGACTATACCTGTACCATAACAGATGATCTTGGTTGTACGGTAACAAGAGCTATTACCATTAGCGAGCCTCAGCCAATCAACGTGGCAGCCATCACTACAAATGTCAGCTGTTTTGACTCAGAAGACGGTAGTGCTACCGTTATCCCTTCCGGAGGAACACCTGAATATACTTATCTTTGGGCCCCTACAGGTGGAACCAGTGCCACTGCGAGTGAACTAAGTCCTGGAACATATTCTGTAACTGTTACAGACAGTAAAAACTGTAGTACTACCAAAACCATTACCATTAATCAACCTTCTGCTTTGGAAGCTACCACCGAGGTAATCAACGCCAAATGTTTTGCGGACAATTCCGGTTCCATTAAAATTAACGTGGCAGGCGGAAGCAGTCCTTATAAATATAGGTGGAATCCTCCGGTTGCAACAGGTTCAAATGCTACCAGCCTTTTTGCAGGAACCTACACCGTAGTTGTCACTGATGCAAACGGTTGTGAAAAGGCTTTTACTGAAACTGTAAATCAGCCAGAGCCAATGACCATCAATTCCATTATTACCAGTCCAAGCTGCGAGGGAAAAGAAGATGGAGCCATTGAGATATCTTCTGTTCTGGGTGGATCTGCCCCATTCGGCTATACCTGGAATACTGGAGTAATAGGTAACACCATTACAGATCTTAAAGCTGGCATTTATACCGTTTATGTAACGGATAATAAAGGATGTACAGGAACAAAAGAATTTACTCTAACAGACAATGAATTACTATCTGTTTCTGCTGTCATTACCAACCCAATCTGTTCGTATGACAAAAACGGCTCTATCGAACTAAAAGTTAGCGGAGGAGCTTCACCATACTTATATGAATGGAATAATGGATTTACCACAGCCGACGTCAGCAACCTTGCGCCTGGAACTTATTCAGTTGTAATTACGGATCACCAAAACTGTAAAGCAACCAAATATATTGAGCTGGCAAGCAGATCCTCTAAAATGACTGTAGGTTCCATTATTGAAAACGAAGGTTGCCCCGGAGCAGGCAATGGAAGTATTACGCTTTCAGTTAGCGGAGGAGTTCCTCAATATAAATATGAATGGGAGAACTTCACTTCAACCGCTTCCAAACTAAGCAACATTTCTGCTGGAACTTATACCTATACAATCACAGATAACTTTGGCTGTATAGCAACCGGTTCTCTGACCGTAGGAAACGGAATTTGTACAGGTCTCCCTGGTTCTGTAGTATCGGAGGAAAAGATTTTCCTATTCCCTAACCCAACTACCGAAAAGGTTACCATTGAAACAGACCTGAACATCCGTTCAATCCTTGTTCGTGATAACCTGGGCAGAATAGTACTTAACCTAAACTCTGCCTACCAGATTGATTTGTCTGACCTGAGCAATGGTATGTATTTCATGGAAATAGAAACAGATCAGGGCAAAGCAATCAGAAAAATTTCGAAAGAATAAAATCTGTTAAACACGTAAAACGATAAGAGGCTGTCTAAAAAGGCAGCCTCTTGTTTTTGGAATCTGTCGTCTATTCTGTCCAGGAGAGACAATAAACCTCAATAGAAACCGTATGTGGTATTATCTCCTGTTAGGAGACTCCCAACCTTCGCAATAAGTAGTTGTGAGCTTATAACACAGCAAAACAATTATTTCAAGCCCTCCTTGCACCAAGAATCATTCTATGATTTGTAAGCAGTATGTTTATTAAACTAGAAGGTTCATTCCGGAGTACACTCCACAAGGGCGAATGGAAAGTTGCTATGAATACCTAAAACATTAAAGCTTTAAAAAGGTCTAACCTCAGTAAAAAATGCATTGAAGGATATATTACAGAGCTGGATCGTATTTTCATTCTTACAGACCTTCTTTCTAAGAAAATATTTCTAAGCTTTTTTTTAAAAAGCAATACCATTCTATACCCCTTTATTTCCTCTCCCACCATCAAAAAGCAGTTTAAACAATATTTGCAACTCTAAAACCCCAAAAGCCTATTTTGTACCATAAAATTTTTCATTTTATTCATCCTGTAAGTGAATACGTTATAAAAAAAATAAAAAAATATTAAACTTTTTTTTGAGAGACACTTGCATTGTATCACTAAACAGTATACCTTTGCACCACCTTAAACGAACAAGGTAGCCGAAACGAAAAAGAAAGTTAAGGTTTTAAAATTAGAAGTGAGTTATTAAAAATATTGGACTGGTAGTTCAGCTGGTTAGAATGCCGCCCTGTCACGGCGGAGGTCGCGGGTTCGAGTCCCGTCCAGTCCGCAAAAAGCCTTCAGATTGAAAAATTTGAAGGCTTTTTTGTTTTATGTGGCTGTTTATTTTAATATCTTTAAAATATGAGAATAGTCCTATTGGTCATCACCACCCTTTTTCACTTAACTACAACTTTCGCACAGATTGATTTCCCCAAAGATCAAACAGGTAAAATAACCTACACGGATATTATCGTCGACAGCAGTGCAGGTGCTCCGCAGCTCTATACACAGGCCCAAAAATGGATCTACAAACATCATCAGTCTACTTCAAAATCCATAGTACTCGACTCTGCCAATGGCACCCTGACAGCTAAGGGATACTACCTTGTATACAACAAAGGAATCGTTTCCAAGCAGGTTCACGGGGCTATCCGGTATAATGTATTAATCGAAGTAAAAGATCATAAATATCGCTATACCTTTACGGATTTCGTTTTTGAATACTATCATCAAAACAGGAACTATCAATATGTACCAACTGGAAAAGAAAAACCCCTGGAAGATGAAAAATTTCCAGGCTTCCAGAAATCCTGGGATAGCCACAAGCTCGAAAATGACAGGCTCATAAAAAATCAGATCGGCAGTTTAAAATCGGCCATGAAACAGGCTGAAGCATTAAAGGTCACTCCTAAAAAAACAACGGTAGACTGGTAATTTACTGGAGCTCGAGGTTCTCTAAAAAAAACAACTCTTTGGTTTCGAGTTGCAGGCAGCATAAATAGCCATAGTTACGGGCACTCAGTGCATAAACACATCCCCCGTCTATATTTATCTCAAAAGCTTCGTGTACTGCATTAACCTTTGCTAAAATCTTTTCACGATCTATTGGGGTATGACCATGAACCACAATCCGATTTTGGGTTCTTACCGGATCAACTTCCGAATGCCTGGTCCAGACCAACACGTCCTTTCCTGAAAAAATATTATCGGATTTAAAATCCAGGCCTGCATGTACCAGTATGTAGTCTTCCAGTTCAACATACAGCTCCAGTTCTTTAAAAAACGTTACGTACTTTTCCTCCAGCTCATGCACACTGGACACTCCAAAGCTTTTCAGCGAGCTATCGCCCCCGTTTAACAACCACATTTTTTCATAGGTACTATCAACAAAACTTTGAAGCAGCAGGTCTTCATGATTGCCCAACAAACACCGAACGCTGTACCCGTTTCCCTTTAACTCCAGAATATAATCGATTACCCCTTTACTATCCGGCCCCCGGTCAATATAATCCCCCAGAAAATATAAAAAATCGTTCCTGGTTAACTGTATAACCGATTCCACCATATATCTGAGCGTTTTGGCACATCCATGAATATCCGACAGAACAAATGATCTCATATAGTTTTCTTTCAGTGTGACAATCTACTTTTTCGATTCTTACAAGTATAAGTACCAGACCTCTCAAAGGCCGTTTCAGCAATCGTTGATAACTACCAAAAGTATATCTGAGTTAATTGCCTGTTCTTACGTGTAAGAGCATTTATACAACTAATCAACCTGCTTTACTTTCATGGCAATCACTACACTCACAATTGTAGCGATACTGGCTATGAGCCCCAGCTTCCAAAAGCCTTCCACTTTATCATCAGCCGTAGTGGAAATGATAAGTCCGCCAAGCACAGAAGAAAACGCAGAAGCCAACTGCTGTACAGCTGAATTAAAGCTCATAAATCCTCCTCGCTGTTTTTTTTCCACACTTGAAGTCACCATTGCCATTGCAGGCACAAAGCGCCCTCCGAAAGCAATAAAAAAGGAAGTGGTTACCAAAAACGCAATATATTTTGGAACTTCAGGAAGATTGGTAATCAATAAAATAGGAACAATAGAAACCAGTCCCATTATAGTAAACATCTTTCTCTTTCCATGAAGGTCTGCCAGTTTTCCGATAGCCGGACTGGTATAAACAGTAGCAAGCCCTCCAAAAAGATAAATATAGGCAATCTGATCTTTTTCAAAACCTACATTTTTAACCATATAATCACTGATAAAAGGAATTACCGTAAGTCCTGCAATCATCAGAACAAACGTAAGCAATAAAGCCCAAAGAAGATTGGTGTTATGGAAGATGTGTTGTATCAGACCAAAAGGGTTTTGTTTTGCTCCTGTAGCAATATGGGTTCTAAGCGAAGGAAACGTTTTCCAGGCAACTATTAACACCACAACAGAAATAGCTGTGATCAGAAAAAAGGGCATATGCCAGTTCACCTTTACCGCAAGAAAATACCCCAAGGGAATACCGGCAATAGAAGCAGCAGAAAATGCAGCCATCACAAATCCGGTTGCTTTACCCCTTCGTTCTTCCGGAACAGCATCGCCCACGATTGCCAGCACCAATGCTCCCAATATTCCCCCAAACGCGCCGGCCATAAACCTTGCGATCAGAAACAACTGATAACTTTGAGCTACCGCACACCCCAGCGTACTGATTATAAAACCTATATATAACACAAGCAGTGCCGTCTTTCTGTCAAACCGGTCGATATAGAAAGAACCTAAAAATCCAAAGATCCCGGCACTGGCAGCATAGGCTGCTACCAGAATAGAAAACTGCTGGTTATTGATGTCCAGTACAGATTGCAATACCGGATTCAAAGGCATCATGATTACAAAATCCATGATGTGAGTAAAATTGACAGCTGCTAAAATAAACAATAACAACTGCTCCCTTCTGCGATGATATGACTGGCTATCCAATGGATATTATTTTAATGAAAAATACTCAATAAAAATTAAGAAGAAAGCTTTTCTTCTGGCTACTTATTACATTTTCTTCTTACCTTAATTTTTCCTGAGCCCTGACAACTGATACAGGCAATGCGAACGATGGCCTTTCCTTTACACTGACCGCAGTTTCCAAACCCTACCCCTTCACATCTTCCGCATTTATGAAATGAGTCTCCATAACTTTTGCTATCGCGGTTTACCCCGCTGCCTTTACATACTGAACACAGGATCTTTCCTTTTCCCCTGCAATTCGGACAAGGAGCATCTTCGTCTCCACTACCCAGGCACATGTCACATAGTTCCATAGCCTCATAATACCCCGACTCATGACAGTGGGCATCTTTTATATATTGCTGAGCCTCATTATAATACTCTCCTCTTTTACCTGTAAGACTCAGGTATTTTTCCATGGCCGTGATGCACCCCTTATAATTTCCCTGTCCAAACTGGATAATACCATACCAGTAAACCGTTTCATCCGGAAGTACACTTTTCGTATCAAAAACCTTTTTTATGGACTTTTCTGCTTCGGCAAAATTATTCCGGTCAATTAAATCTCTGGCTTCCTTCAGATAAACAGCGATTAAAGAATCCGACTTATTCTGGGCATATAGATTAAAAGAAAGTACACTAATAAAAAGTATCAAAAACCATTTTTTCATTCAAGCCACACCTGTTTATTTTGCCAATTCTACCTAAATTGAAACCTTGTTTACAGAATCAAAACCGGGAAAAGGCTTTTTTATTATTTTATAAAAACTGTTTCTCCCAAATTAATACAAAATAATGAAAATAAAGTTGCTTGTCGTAGGAAAAACCGAAGAAGAGTTCATTGCTGAAGGAATAGACAAGTATGTATCCAGACTAAAGCATTATATCCCCTTTGAACTGGTTACGCTACCTGACGTTAAAGGAGGAGCCAAGCTTACCAATGCCAGATTAAAAGAAGAAGAAGGCAAGCTGATACTGGCCAAAGTAGCCGGTGGAGATCACCTGATACTACTGGACGAAAAAGGTAAAGAGTTTACTTCCAGGGAGTTTTCAGGTTTTATCCAGAAAAAAATGAATGCAGGTGTTCAAACCTTAATTTTTGTAATTGGCGGAGCATTTGGATTTTCGGACGAAGTATATGAAAAGGCCAGGGACAAGGTTTCGCTATCCCGAATGACGTTTTCTCATCAAATGATCCGTCTGTTTTTTACAGAGCAGCTTTACAGAGCCTTTACCATTTTAAAAGGAGAAAAGTACCATCACGATTAAGAACTCTGCTCTATTCCAGCCGGGACAACCATAATCACGGTTTCTTTCTCCACTTTAACCATTCCCGGAGCAGCCCCTTTGATTTTTCTCACAAATTTTCGCTGGGTATACATAACCGGGCACAAAGAATCTGTTTTTCTTTTGGAATAAAAAGCAGCCAATGCCGCAGCCCGCTCTATTACCGGCACTGGATAATTCTGCCCAGGTCTTTGCTGGATAATAACATGAGATCCCGCAACATCTTTGGCATGCAGCCACAGATCATCTTTTTTACCCGTTTTGAATGTCAGCTCCTCATTCGCCCTGGCAGATTTCCCAACAAGAATTTTGTACCCTAAATAATGATAGGTTTTATAAGGCCCCTCCTGTTCTGCCCGTTCCGTTTCTTTCGTTTTAAAATATTTACTCTGATAGTTTTTGAGCTCTTTACTATCCTCTATTTTTACCAATGCTTCTTTATCTGCTTCTAACTGCAGGATAAACTCCTCCCTCTGAACAATCAGCCGTTCCAATACTTCAATTTCTTTAAATCTTGATTTTGCCTTTTTGTATAAGACTTCTGCATATTTCTGCGGAGTCAGTTTGGTATTAAGCTTAATTTCTCTTTCTTCATTTCTATAAAAATCAAACAAGACAACGCGCTCTGCTCCTTGCGGCAGGACGTGCAGGTTGGCCATAATGATGTCTGCCGTCTGTTCCAGAGGAATGCGTTCCCGTATTTCTTTCAGTCTTTTCCGGGAATCGGCTACCACCGCGTTGGAATGCTTCAGTCTTCGATCAATATCTCTTACCAGTTCTTCTTTAACCGTGTGAATGTGCAGGTCTTTAATATATCGACGAAAAAAGGCGTTTACCGCCTCTACAGGATTATCGTAGCGCTCAACATAACGTTCCTCCGGCAACAGACTAATCGCTGGCCGTCCCTTTTCATCTGTTACAATATAAATCGGAGCCTTTTCAAAATGCAAAAGCAATGCGGTCAGAGATTTCCATTTATCTTCCAGCCCCATATCACTGTACCCCTCCTTAGTTAACCATGCAATGGCTTCCTTTCCAAGTGTAGGAAGAAAAGTGGATAAATTTCCTTCCACTGCTTTAAACGCTGACTGGTCTAGATGCAGAGTCCTGTTGAGCAGATCCAGAGATAAATTCCAGTCAAGCTTCAGATTGTTTTTAAAAAGTTTCACAACCTTTTCATTTTCAAACAAAAGTACATTCGCCCTATTCCCAAACAATTTGAATACAAGCGTTTTTCCTCCTTCCAGCGTACATAACAGACATCTTTCATTAATGGCTGATTTAACATCGGTAACTTTCAGACCTATAATTTCCTGAAATAGTGTTATGGAATTCTGCCGGGCTCTTCTGAAGTCTTCAGGGAAGTACAAACAGGAAAAGGTATTCTGAAAATGCGCCTGTATAAAGAACACGCTTTCCACTTTCTGAAAAGCGACAATAAGTTCTTCCTTCTGCTGACTAAAACAGTCAACCACTTCAAATCCTTTTAAAAAGCGGAGTTCTGAAGCGAGTTTTGATATAAAAAAGTAATTGTTATGCACGGCAAGACGTAAGGATAAGCAGTAAAAATAAAAAGATTCCGGATTAACCGGAACCTTTTAGTTATTATCATATTTTCTCAGCATATAATCTGCGGAATATACACCTGATCCATAAAACAGAAAGAATATCAGCAACAACAATACCCCTATTGAAACCAATAATTCAGAATGTATTGTTATTACATAATTTCTGGCATTAAATACTATCGCTCCAATTAATATGGGCAACTGAAGTAGTACAGCTACTCTGGTAATGGTACCCATCGCAATCAATACTCCACCGGTGATGTGCATTAAAGCAATATAATGTGCTATAACTATGGATCCGAATTCAATTCTGCTAGTGGAAATAATATTTTGCAGAGCTGTGGTGTCCGAAATAAATAAAACCCCCTTCACCATCAGAAATATTCCCAAAAGCACTCTCAAACCGGCTATAATTAAAGAATCCCGATGTACTTCTTTCCAGGAGTAAGCTTTTTGTATTAAATCCATATAGTCCTCCTTTTCTATACTAAACAATGCTGCTTAAATCTAAGTTTTCACTGAGAAAATTTAACACTATTTTTTCCCCTGTACGTATATATGAGAATGATTTACTTCAGGTTATTTTATTCCAATAAAAAGCTTCTCTTTGTTGCCATACTTCTCACTTTCTTTGCTGGCTTCGGGAAAACGTTTTTATTTTCTCTTTTCATACCTGATATGATCAAAGAGTTTAACCTGACTACCACCGGTTTTGCGCTTATCTATTCCATTGCCACCATTACCAGCGGTATTCTGGTTTTCAACCTGGGCAAACTTATAGACCGTACTAAAATCGTAAACTATGCGCTTATCGTAGCAATAGGACTTGTAGTATCCTGCTCTTTGCTGTCCTTTTCCTATAACCTTGTGTTTCTGTTCGTTGCAGTTCTTGGAATGAGATTAACAGGTCAAGGCCTGATGAATCATACCTCTACCACCATCATTACGCAGAGGTTCAAAAGATGCAGAGGCAAAGCTTTAAGTCTGGCAATTATCGGTACGCCATTGGGAGAAGCAATACTTCCTTTAATTGTAGCCTGGGGAGTGCATCATTACGGCTGGAGACCTGCTTTGTTAAGCAGCTCAATGGTCATGGCCATCATTCTGATTCCCTCCATCTTTTTCCTTTTAAAACAAAAAAAGAAAGTATATGAGAAATTTCCCGGAACCAAACCCAGGGTAAAGGTGCAACACACTCATAAAAAATGGACTATAAAAAAACTCATAAAAGATCCCCGGTTTTATATCGTTGCCTCCCCGGTGTTCCTATTGTCTTTTCTGGTTACAACACTCATGTTTTTTCTGGTGCCTATAGCACAAAGTAAAAACTGTACTCCGGAACAAATTGCCTTTGCCTTTCCTTTTTTCGCGACAGGCAACATCATATTTACCTTTTATACCGGCTATTTGCTGGACAAATTAAACGGCCCCAAAATATTTCCCTATTTCTTATGGCCATTTGCCTTGTCCCTGATTGTGCTGCTTTATGGCAATCATCCATATATACTGTATGGAGCGATGTTTCTTGCCGGAGCTTCTGTAGGGGCTGGCGTTACGCTGGAATCCTGCATGATTGCTGAGATTTACGGGCTAAAATCCCTGGGCAACCTAAAGTCGGTATTCACCTCCGTCAATATTTTAAGCACTGCCGTAGGACCTCTCATTACAGGGATTTTACTGGATGCAGGATTCACCTTTCACAGTATCTTTTCTGTATTGATCCTGTTTATCGGCCTTTCTTCCCTTATGAGCTTCAAACTTCAGGATGAGAAGTTTCAACTGTCTTTCAGCAAATTTGCGCCTATTAAAACGGTCAAAAAACTATTGATACACAAATAAAGAAAGCCGAGGCAAGACATTGTCCCTGTCACTAAAAAAATATACTTTGCGCAAGTCGGAACGTGTTGCAATGTGCCTCTATAATGTCTGTAAGATTTTCAGAATACCCTCCTCCCATGCTTATGGTAAGAGGAATATTGTTGCGTTTACATAGATCCAGCACCATATAATCCCGTTGCTTACAACCTTCTCTGGACAGCGCCAATTTACCCAGCTTATCGGTTGCCAATACATCCACACCGGACTGGTAAAAGATAAAGTCTGGCTGAACTTCATCCAGCAGGCGTTTTAATGTGGCATCCAGAATTTTCAAATACTCCTGATCTCCTGTCTTATCGGGCAAGGGAATATCAAGATCCGATGTTTCTTTCCTGGCTGGATAATTATTGGCTCCATGCATGCTGAAGGTAAATACCCTCTCTTCATTTCTGAATATTTCTGCCGTACCATCTCCCTGATGAACGTCGAGATCGATGATCAGAATTTTAGTGGCAAGTTTCTCCGCTAACAAACAATTGGCTCCAATGGCATTGTCGTTTAACAGGCAAAAGCCTTCCCCTTTATCCGAATACGCATGATGCGTGCCTCCTGCAATATTCATAGCTATGCCATATTGCCTTGCATACAAAGAAGCTTCATACGTTCCCCCCATAATGAGTACTTCACGAGCTATCAGCTCCTTGCTCAGAGGAAATCCTGTTCTTCTTATTTCAGCCTTGGACAGTTCCAAAAATTTCAGTTTATGCCAATACTCCTGCGTATGCGTTAACAGAATTTTCTCTTCACTCAGAAAAGCAGGTTGAAATAAGTTTTCCGCATCAATAGTGCCCTCATAAAGCAATTGTTCAGGGATGAGATCGTATTTAACCATTGGGAATCTGTGCCCAACAGGGAGGGGATGATTAAACTCTTTTGACCAGGCAATTTTCAGCAAAATCGGACGTTTTATAGGTAATTTATACAACAAATTAAAAATTAATCTGCCAAAATACCCATAAACACGCAACAAAATACGATCAAAACCTGTTATAAGAGTACATTTTTAATTCGATTAACAACTTTAATTATACTTTTATGAAGAAAAGATCAAGATATTTAAGACAGGTTCAGGGGCATATCAATAAAACAGTTAGAAAAATCAGGATGTCTCAGCGTGAGAAAAGAAATCTTATTTCAAAAGAAGATATACTGATTGAAAAACTAACAGAAAGACTGGGTAAAACTCCTGAAGAAGTGAAAGGAATGATTAGTGATGGCTTGATGGAAGTTTTAACAATGGTCCCTATTTCTGAGCAAACAGGAAAATAATCTTTCTATATATTAAATTCATCTACAAAAAGTGGTGTGGGTAAATAATCGAATTACCTTCAGCACTTTTATTTTATTTTTAAGCTGTCAAGTTTTCTCTGGTACAACAGCGCATTTTTCTTGTGTTCTTCAAACGTCTCGGCAAACACGTGACATCCGGACATATCGTCTTTAGCACAAAAGTAAAAATACCGGTGCGGAACGTAATTCAATACAGAATCTATCACATATAAGGGAATGGTACTGATGGGCCCGGGCGGCAATCCTTTATTCCTATACGTATTGTATTTCGACTTCACCTGTTTGTGCTTATTAAAGACCCTGCGCATATTAAATTTATTATGAGCAAAAACCACCGTAGGATCCGACTCTAATTTCATATTGTGGTTTAACCTGTTTATGTAAAGTCCGGCAATCATGGGCATTTCTTCTTTCAGCTTGGACTCTGAATACACGATGGAGGCTAAAATCACTACTTCCTCCGGCAATAAACCTGCAGCTTCAGCTTTTTCCGCACGCCAGTTGTTCCAAAACTGCTCGTAACGACTGTAGATAAGATCAATTAACTGATAGCTGCTGCATGATTTATACACTTTTAATTCTCCCGGTAAAAACACACTATAAAAAGCTTCCCTATCGAGCCCGGACAATTCCTTTAAATACAAAGAATCTTTCAGGACTGCCTGCAGTGTATCCGCTTCTACGCCTATCTCCTTTGCCAGCGAATTAATCAATTTCTTACGACTTCTTACTACCGGAATAGTGATGGTTCGGGCTTCCTTGGCCGGTTTTCCTTTCAGGTATAAAAGTAACTGAAGATTGTTCCAGCCCTTTTTAAATTCGTACAGTCCTTCTTCTGCATGCACATCAAAGAGTGTTGCTGCCACCTTTAATGAGAGAGATGATTTTATCACATTTTCATCTTCCAGTAAATCTGCCAGATAATGGGAAGACGCTTTTCCAGGAAGGTAATAATAGAACTTTTCAGAGCGTGAATTGAAATTAGGGAAGAAAAATACATAATATCCCCCTATAATGGCTAAAGCCAGAGCTCCCCAGACATACCATTTGAAAGGTACTCCCTGAGACTCTGGCTTATAGGTTTTTTTTATCTTTTTTTTCTTTGCCATTAACGACTCAACAGCAATCAGGATTTTTTAGAAGCCGCAGTTTGAGCGTTGCCTTTTGAAGTTGCTTTTTCCTTAAATCTTGTATTTAATAATGCTGCAACCAGGCCAGTCCATCCCGTCTGGTGCGATGCACCTAATCCTCTTCCGTTATCGCCATGGAAATATTCATAAAACAGAATATAATCCTTAAAATGCGGGTCCTTGCTGAACTTTTCTACGGAGCCATACACTGGACGGTTTCCGTTTTCATCTTTCTGGAATATCTTCACCAGTCGACGGCTTATCTCTTCTGCCACTTCTTTCAGGTTCATCATGACTCCTGATCCTGTCGGACACTCTACCTGAACTTCATCGCCATAGTAATTATAGTATTTTACCAGCGACTCAATAATAAGATAGTTTACAGGAAACCAAATAGGTCCTCTCCAATTGGAGTTTCCGCCAAACATACCGCTCTCCGATTCACCCGGATTATAAGTAACAGAATAGACATGGTCTTTCGTAGGAAATTCATAAGGATGATCCTTATGGTATTTTGAAAGCGCCCTGATACCATAATCGCTGAGGAATTCATTAGGATCAAGCATACGTTTCAAAATTGCTTTCAGCTTGTTTTGTCGTATAAGCGAAAACCTTCTTCGTACGCCCTGATATTCTATTTCTCTTTTGGAAACCAGTTTGGCCAGCTCAGGTCTGTAGTTCAGGAACCACTCAAGCCTTCTGCTGAAATGAGGGAATTTCTCAATGACATCTGGTTCCAGCGTTTCTACTGCAAATATTGGAATCAGCCCTACCATGGACCGGATCTTCATTGGAATGAAATGCCCGTTATGAAGATTTAACACATCATAGAAGAACTCATCTTCTTCATCCCACAGACTGTATTTAGAGCCATTCAGGTTTATAATGGCACCTGTAATATAAAGGAAATGTTCAAGGAACTTGGAGGCTGTATCTTCATAAGCAGAGTTATTCTTACTTAGCTCAAGCGAAATTCTAAGCATGTTCAGAGAGTACATAGCCATCCAGCTGGTGGCGTCTGCCTGCTCTATCTTACCTCCTGTAGGCAATGGGCTGCTTCTGTCAAACACTCCAATATTATCGAGTCCTAAGAAGCCTCCTTCAAAGATGTTATGCCCTTCACTGTCTTTGCGGTTAACCCACCAGGTGAAGTTTAGCATCAGTTTGTGAAATACCCTTTCAAGGAAATTGATATCGCCTTTACCGAAGAAGTCCCTTTCTATTTCATAAACTCTCCAGCATGCCCAGGCATGTACGGGAGGATTTACATCATTAAAACTCCATTCATAGGCAGGTATTTGTCCGTTCGGGTGCATGTACCATTCTCTTAACAGCAGAATCAGCTGCCGTTTGGCAAAGTCGGGGTCCACCATGGCAATGGTGATACAATGGAATGCCAGGTCCCATGCAGCATACCAGGGATACTCCCATTTATCCGGCATGGAAATAATTTCCATGTTATTCAGGTGTGTCCAGTCTTTATTCCGTCCATGCAATCGTTCAGGAGGCGGTGTAGACCCTGGATCCCCTTTCAGCCACAGGGATACATCAAAGTAATAAAACTGTTTGGAGATAAGCGTACCTGCAAAAGCCTGACGCTGGATTCTTTTCAGATCAGGATCTGTAATACCTTCAGCCAGTTCGTCATAAAAAATATCGGCCTCTCTGATCCGGGATTTGAAGATAAATTCAAAATCTTCAAATGCATCCTGGAGTGGCTGATCACTCAGTCTGAGACGAACCTCCTTGGATTTCCCCGGCTCTATGGTCAGCTTATACCTTAATGCGGCCTTGGTACCTGTCAAATCCGGATTTACAGTCGGCTTTCCGTTTACCACATGAAAGTTGATGCCGTCTTTCCAATAGCCTTCTTTAGGAGGATGCCCATATACCAGCTCATGATTGGTTTCGTTATCACAAAACAGCAAATCGGGCTTGCCTTCGTAATAAAGATGGTAGATCCCCCAGTCTTTATGATCTATTAAAAAGGATTTATTTTTTTCTGCAGTTATAGAAGGTCTGTAAGGATCTTCCAAAAATGACCAGAAGTTTCTGAACCAGATGGTAGGAAGCAAGTGTATGGTAGCTGTTTCCGGTCCTCTGTTATGTACGGTTATCCGAATACAGATATCGTCCATATCTGCCTTGGCATATTCTGTAAAAACATCAAAATACCTGTCTTCATCAAATATACCTGTATCGATTAGCTCGTATTCAGGATCCTGTTTTCCTCTGACTTTATTTTCAAGTATTAAGTTCGAATAGGGAAATTCAGCCTGAGGGTATTTGTATAAAAATTTCATGTACGAGTGAGTAGGCGTACTATCGAGATAGTAGTACAACTCTTTTACATCCTCGCCATGGTTTCCCTGGTTTCCGGTAAGCCCGAAAAGCTTATCCTTTATAAAAGGATCCTTTTCGTTCCACATCGCTACCGCAAAGCAGACAAACTGCTTGTAATCACAAATGCCAGCGATGCCATCCTCTCCCCATCTGTATGTTCTGTGTCGTGACTGATCGAATGAAAAATATTCCCACGCTGAACCGAAAGGACTATAATCTTCTCTTACCGTTCCCCACTGTCTTTCGGATAAATAAGGTCCCCATTTTTTCCAACCTCGGTTACTTCTTGTTATATTGACTCTCTCTTTTTCAAAATTTGTCATCCCTCAAAACATTTTTTTTTAAATATAAAAAAATATTTTAATTCCCATTATAGGATTTATTTTCGGACGACAGAAGGGCTATTAAAAAAGGGGAAACGGAGCTGGTGAAAGATTGTATGCAGCTTTTACTGCACATACACTATAGGAATATTGATCAATTTGCCGTTTTTGATTTTAATTTTTTTAGCCGGATTATTTTTACAGGTCAGTTCCATTTCAAATTCACCGGAAAGTACTTTTCTATTTTCATCAAGTACTTTGATATTTAAAACTCCTGATTGTGGCTTGTATAAGAAAAAATTAGCAGGATCGGTATAATGAATCACAACCTGCTGCATGGAAGCTGCACCAAGGTTTATTTCTGCGACTTCAGGTTTTATTAAAAAGAACTTGCTAAATCTGTCATTGCTTAAAGATAACTGACGATACCCGCCTGTTACTGTTCTCATATAAGCATTAAAGTTCTTTATTACCATAGGCTTATCATCAATCGTGCAAACAAACAGCCCTGAAGTGTCTGCAGCAGTCAGATGTTCACTCAGGTTTGCGTCTGAATTTCTGAATGAAAAAAGGAATGGTAATACTACCAATACGATTAATCTAACAGAGAATTTGTGCATGTGGTAAAAAAACTTTTATGACAGAATTAATTGTTTGTATAATTACTCTTTTTTAACAAAAAAGTCACACAAAAATAGGAAAAAATCGATAAAAAATTTAATAATTACGCCCAAAATTTTAAATAGTTCCTAAAAATCAACAACTTACCCTAAAGAGAGGAAAAATTTATATTAAATAAAAATTCGAAACTGAAGGTTCCTGTATACGGAAAGTATATTCCTCTGGTTCCCAATTCGATTGGAGCCACAAAATTAAGAAGGTGCATATCTCCTGTTAACTCCACCCCGGTAGAATTATATTTTCTGAAAACACTCTTATTGCTTCCCTCCCCATAGTCATAAAATAGCAACGCTTTTAATCTCTTTAAATAGAGAACAGGACCAACCTTCCAGTCCGGGTAACAAAGTGGTAAGCGATACTCCGAAATGATTCTTGAAAACTTCTGATTCACCTGGCTGAAATAACCTCTCGGATACAACAGGTAATTGGCAAAAAGATACTGTCCGCTTTCATTAAACTGTCCTCCCACATCTAATCTGATACTATGGTGTTTTACTAAGCCTGGGAAATACAAAGCCGACTGAACGACCCAGGACGTACCATAATCAAATGTACCAAACGGCGACAGACGGTAGTTTAAGCGAAGCGTTTGCCCCCACCTTGGAACAATATCTCTTTGAGCCATTTTAAGATACCTGTATCCCCTACAGTCAAATTCGAAGATGTTTCTTACTCCTGATTTAAAGCTGGCCGGCGTTTCACTGATTCTGTCAAAACTCGTCGTAGCATTATATAACGCAAAAGTACTACCCTGACTATATTTCCCTCGTGTCAGATTTAATGGTACAGCAATCGATAGTGTTAGTTTATCTTCCCGAAACTTAAAAACGGTCTCTGCTGTATCTGAAACCAGCCGATTACCTCTGGAAGCCGCAATGGACACAACAGGAAACCAGCCCTTATAGGTAAAGGAGGCTTCTGTGGTGCCTGTCCTGTCGCTGTAATGGTACAAATAGGCCAGTTTGCTTATTGCGGTACTTAATTTATTCTGGGAAAACAGTGTAACACCTGAGTTTACCTCATAAGTATTGGCATTAATATACAGGGGTGCCCAACTGTGCAGATAAAACAAATGGGTACCTTTTCTATATCGCTTAATGGTCATTCCTGCAAGCGAGGTATCACTGTCGGAAACAGGAAGAGGAATCCCCGGCTCCTGCTTTGCCAATTCAGGATAAAGTTTTACGGACTGGTCTTTCACCTGACTCAGTTGTATCCATTGGGAGGTATCAACAGGCATGCAGGAAATCTGATAGCCATTCGCAGTGTAACTGGAAAACAGCAATGTATCCTGACGGCTGTTCAGACAGGGATCAAATGCTCCATACTTTACAGAAGTAACCTGATAAACCGCAGAATCACGAAAACGGAAAGCATAAATGTTATCAATACCAGAATACACACCTCTAAAATAGATATACTCTGCTGCTACCACCGGCTGTGTGATGTCTTTGTAGCCTGCTTTGAAGATCGTTTTAAATTCTGCTGTACTGATAGATATTTCATCTATTCTTTTGCCTTCGTCATTAAGTAAAATAGCATACAACGTAGTCCCATCGCTGTTCCAGGCCGGCATAATGGGATAATCGTTTTCCGGAGGAGCAAGTTCTTTGATAAGTTTTCCCGAACGACTGTCAAAAAGTGCAATACAATACCGTCCATTCTCCTTTGCTTCTACTGCCGCAATCATGGTTCCATCCTTTGAAAAGGCCGGAGCAAACAGGTGCCTTTTCCGTGTAAGTTGCTGCCTCTGCTTTCTTCGCCTGGCAGCATCAAATACGATGAGATTGGAATACACTCTATTGCTCCATCTTTTATCAAAACAGTACTCCGCCCATACAATTTTATTATGAGTGGCAGATAGTATGGAAGGATTAAAATACCCTGGCACAAACAGGCATTTTTCTTTATTGTCCGGACCGGTAAGTACAAACTGCGAAATGTCTCCAAGCCCCGCTTTCAAAGCTACAATCTTTCCTTCTGACAGGTATTGGGGGAAACGATAACTGGTAAATGTTTTGGTAGTAGTATAATGTATGGTGTCTATCTTTTCAGAAATGCTGGTAGAATCCTGCTGAAGCTTCCATTGATCATGCAAAAAATACATACAGGAATCGTAAAGCTTCCATTTGGATAATCCCGTAGAGCGTTTTATAGCCTGATTAAACGGCATGGGATTATAGGGCCTTCTGGCAACATTATCTTCCGCTTTACTCCATACTTCAGGAGAAAACCGGTTTCTGGTATAGCCCACAAGCTGGTATCCCAGTTGATAGTAATTAGGTACAAAATCGCGAAACGATCCAAAATAGGCTTTTTCGTAGCTGTAAATTTTTCTTTGCAACACCTGTGTTCTCAAGGGCATTGTAAATTCTGGCAGGCGCCCTCTTCCTGTATGGGACAGGGCCGTTTCAGCGACCACAGCATCTCCTTCCAAAAACCAGAGCGGTAGATAAAGACCGGCAACAGCGCCTATCGCCTGCTGCCCAAGCAGGAAATACAGAATCTTTGTCAGGCCCTGATTGAGTTTATCAAGCTGCACCACATGCCTGAACTCATGTATCGCCAGTTGATCCAGCCAGTTTTGGGGATAAATATCCTGATCCGGAATCGTAAAAAACTCCACCCTTTTCGGTGCCCACACCACAAATGCGTTGGCTACACTTGACTGCGGATGAAGGATTACGGATATCTTTTTGGGTTCGTGATTCAGTGTGTAGGAAGCATAAGCATAAACTTTTTCGAGGGAACGGGAAGCTCTAAGCGCCTCTGCTTCTATTTCAGCAGGATATAGAATCTGAAAATTCTTTGTAACGACTTGCTTCCATTTGAGCCTGGAAGGGTCTTGTCCTGTTTCTACATATTGAGGCCAGGCACTATGGGAATAGATTAAGAAGAAGAAAAATACGATAACGATTCTTCGGAATACGTTATTTTTCTTCATTGTCGTCCGGAGCCTCCTCTAACAGATTCATTTTAACGACCAGTACACTCTGTTTGGATTTTTTCAGAATAGAGATTTCGTACCTGCCAAATTTAATTTTTTCATCCAGTTCAGGAATTCTTCCAAATACCTTGTTGACCAGCCCCGCAACGGTATCGTAATCCCCGCTTTTAGGCAAAGGAATAGGAAGATATTCGTTTACATCTTCTATGGTAGAAAGTGCATTAACCACATACTCCTCCTCATTGGTTTTTTCCACAAAAGGTGCTTCTTCATCGTGCTCATCCTGAATCTCCCCCACTAGTTCTTCCAGAATATCCTCAATAGTAACAATCCCCGCCACACCGCCAAATTCGTCCGTTACGATGGCCATGTGCAGGTGTTTTTCCTGAAGTTCTTTTAAAAGTTCGCTAATCTTTTTGGTTTGAGGAACAAAATAAGGAGGATTGATTACCTTCTGGAGGTCTATTGGTTCCTTCTTATGAATCATTTTGAGCAGGTCTTTGGTATACACCAGCCCGATGATATTGTCAATGGTCTCCCTGTATACAGGCATTCTGGAATAGCCCTCATTAATTACTTTATCCAGAATTTCTTCCGGAGATGAATCTTCATCGATTGCATTAATACTGGTTCTCGGAACCATTATCTGTCTGGCTGTAATTAAGTTAAAGCTGAATACATTCTTAATAAGCTCATGGGCGCTTGGCTGAATAGCACCGGAGACTTTCCCCTGATCCAGAATCAGTTGAAGTTCTTCTGCTGAATGAATTTCATGAATATCAGACATATTGATGCCCAACATCTTTAATATAAGAGAAGCAAATCCATTTAAAATCCAAATCAGCGGTTTAAATACAATATAAAAAAATCGCAATGGATACGACACCGAAAGAGTCGTTTCTTCAGGTTTCTGAATGGCAATGGATTTAGGTGCAAGTTCCCCAAATACGATGTGTAAAACCGTGATAATGGCGAATGCCATCGGAAAAGCAATTTTATGTGCCAGGTCGGCGTTAGGCTCGTATCCAAGGAATACTATTATATTCAAAATAATTCTCGAGACCACACTTTCCCCTATCCATCCCAGTCCCAGACTCGCAAGAGTAATCCCAAGCTGCGTAGCGGAGAGGTAACCATCGAGATTTTTGAGTATATTTAAAGAAAGGTCTGCAGTTTTATTTCCGGCAGCAGCTTTAACTTCCAGTTGGGAAGACCGGACTTTAACTATTGCAAATTCAGCGGCTACAAAAAAACCGTTTAAAAAAACAAGTAATAAAGTATAGCAAATATCTAACAGCATATTGGATAGAGAATGATATTTAGTACATATCCATTCCCTGATAATTAACACCTTTTGTAAGACGTCAGAATACAAAAATATGTATATATAAATTAACCCAGAATAATTTCATGAATTATTTATTCGCTGAAACTATTTAGGAATGTTTCATGTAATAGTGAGGTATGCCAAAAATTTGTGCAAAATGTTTTTTTGTGAAAGAAATTGTATAATTTTACGCGGTATCTTATGAAGAATAAAACTATTCTAGATCTTGTTTTTTTTATAAACATCAACAAAATCTCGTTGGTAGTTACGATCTGTCCTTTAAGAATTACAATTTCATTTGATAAAATGAAATTAAAACCAATTAAAAAAGAAGTATGAAGGAAGAAATATTATCTAGTCCTTATTTCCCAATTGCAATTCAATTTCTGGTAGCCGCTGGATTTGTCAGTGTCAGTCTTCTGGTTAGCTACATTCTTAGTCCCAAAATAACTACCAAACATAAAGTCGAAACATTTGAAGGAGGTATCGACTCTGTCGGAAACGCCAGAATGCAATTCTCCATCAAATATTTTCTGGTTGCAACCCTCTTTGTGCTATTCGATGTAGAGGTAATCTTCTTCTATCCCTGGGCTGTAAATTTTAAAGAATTTGTAAACGAGGGAATCGAAGGGTTTCTGGAGATGTTGCTTTTCATGAGCGCATTTATTATAGGCTTTGTCTATATAATCAAAAAAGGTGCCCTTGAGTGGGATTAAAATTATCAATATTAGAATCATTCTAAATTATGGCAAATATAGTTCATCCACCTGCTGGTTTTGAAGGACCCGGCTTCTTTGCTACAAGCTTGGACAAAGCAATTGGCCTTGCCAGAAAGCATTCTGTATGGCCTTTACCTTTTGCAACTTCATGTTGCGGTATAGAATACATGGCAACCATGGGTTCTCATTATGATATTGCAAGATTTGGTGCTGAAAGACCCAGCTTTTCTCCAAGACAGGCCGACCTTCTGATGGTGATGGGTACAATTGCAAAAAAAATGGGGCCGGTAGTACGCCAGGTATATGAGCAAATGGCAGAACCAAAATGGGTAATGGCTGTTGGTGCCTGTGCTTCAAGCGGTGGAATATTTGATACCTACAGTGTACTGCAGGGTATAGATAAAATCATCCCGGTAGACGTTTATGTTCCAGGATGCCCTCCAAGACCTGAACAAATACTTGACGGACTTATGAAAATACAGGAGTTGGTAGAGAATGAACCAATCAATAGAAGAAGTACTCCTGAATACAAACAATTATTAGCTTCTTACGGAATAGAATAATGGAAGAACTAACCCATCAGAGGATACAGGAAAAACTTACAGCAAAGTTTGGCGATGCCATCCTCAAGGTAGAAGAGCCATACAATTTACTTACCTTCACAATAAAGAGAGAATCACTACTGGACATCCTTAGATTTCTCTATGACGATCAGGAACTTGCATTCCAGTTTCTGACAGATATTACAGGAGTTCACTTTACAGAACCGGAAGAAGTGCTCGGTGCTGTATATCATTTGCATAACTTACCCCAAAATAAAAGAATCCGCTTAAAGGCATTTTTCCCTAAAAATGATCCTGTAATTGATTCTGCAACTCCGGTTTTCGCAGGCGCAAACTGGATGGAAAGAGAAACCTATGACTTTTTTGGTATCCAGTTTAAAGGACATCCAAATCTGAAAAGAATTTTAAATGTTGATGATCTGGGCTATTTCCCATTAAGAAAAGAATACGCCTTGGAAGATTCAACGAGAACGGATAAAGACGATTCCTTGTTTGGCAGATAACAGTTATGCTTACACAATCTAATAACACCAATACAGAAGTAACAGACCAGAAAGAGCTGACTACACTGAACCTTGGGCCTAGCCACCCGGCGACACACGGTGTATTCCAGAACATTCTTAAGATGGATGGAGAAAAAATTGTTTCTTCAGAATCTACAATTGGTTATATCCACCGTGCTTTTGAAAAACTGGCTGAAAGAAGACCATACTATCAGATTACTCCCCTCACCGACCGTCTTAACTACTGCTCTGCTCCTATCAACAATATGGGCTGGCATATGACAGTTGAGAAGTTGATTGGTGTAGAGGTTCCCAAAAGAGTGGAATATCTCAGAGTAATCATCATGGAACTTTCAAGAATTGCAGATCACCTGATCTGTAACAGTATTCTTGGGGTTGACTCCGGGGCGTACTCAGGCTTCCTTTATGTGATGCAGCAAAGGGAGAAAATATACGAAATATTTGAAGAGATCTGTGGAGCAAGACTTACTACCAACATTGGTCGTATTGGAGGTTTCGAAAGAGATTTCACTCCTACAGCTTTTGCCAAAATTAAAAATCTGCTGGAAGAATTTCCAAAAGTGTGGAAGGAATTAGAAAATCTGTTTATCCGTAACAGAATTTTCATGGACAGAACCATTGGCGTAGGTGCCATTTCAGCAGAAAGAGCATTAAACTACGGATTCACCGGTCCTAATTTAAGAGCCGCTGGTGTAGATTACGATGTCAGAGTTATGAATCCATACTCCTCTTATCAGGATTTTGATTTTGACATTCCGGTTGGAACCAACGGTGATACTTACGACCGCTTTATGGTTCGAAACGAAGAAGTTTGGCAAAGCTTAAGCATCATTCGTCAGGCCCTGGAAAAACTTCCTTCAGGCCCTTACCATGCAGATGTTCCTGATATTTATCTGCCTCCTAAAGAAGAGGTATACTCTAATATGGAAGCACTGATCTATCACTTCAAAATAGTGATGGGCGAAATAGATGTACCAAAAGGTGAAGTATACCACAGTATTGAAGGTGCCAACGGAGAATTAGGTTTTTATCTGATCAGCGACGGAGGCCGAATGCCATACAGACTGCACTTCAGAAGACCAGGCTTCATTTACTATCAGGCCTATGGAGAAATGATTAAAGGAGGTACCATCTCAGACGCAGTATTGACGATGAGTAGCCTTAACCTGATTGCAGGAGAAATGGATGCCTGATTTCAATAAGATTTTATAAATTTGAGTTTAATATAAACTGAGTAAAACGTTTTTGTGCGGTTTTCCTTCGACAAAAACTAAGTGCCTACAGCAAATACAATGGGAACAGTACAATCAGAAATCAAATTTTCAGATGAAAAGCTGAAAAAGGTTCAGGAGATCATTTCCAGATACCCTGAAGGCAGGCAAAAATCTGCATTACTTCCTATTCTCCATCTTGCACAAAGAGAGTTTGACGGATGGCTTTCAGTTCCTGTTATGGATTATGTAGCCTCTCTATTGAACATTAAGCCTATAGAAGTATACGAGGTTGCTACATTCTATACGATGTTTAATCTGAAACCTGTTGGCAAATGTCTTATTGAGTTTTGCAGAACAGGACCTTGCATGCATAACAGAGCAGATCAGATTATTGAATATACCGAAAAGAAACTGGGAATAAAAGTCGGCGAGACAACTCCTGACAACAAGTTCACATTGAAAGCTGTTGAGTGCCTTGGCGCTTGCGGATATGCTCCAATGGCTCAGATCGGTAAGTTCTATTACGAACACCTTACCGAAGAAAAGATAGACAAAATCATTGAGAGACTAGGACAAGAAGATTTTAATCCTGATAATAAATACGAGATCTAATGGCCAGGAAATTATTATTAGAAAATATAAACGTTCCGGGGATTAAATCCTTTGACGTTTACAGATCCAAAGGTGGTTACCGCTCCGTTGAAAAAGCTCTGAAAACCATGTCTCCTGACGATGTGATGGAAGAAGTGAAAAAATCAGGACTTAGAGGACGTGGAGGAGCTGGATTCCCTACCGGTATGAAATGGAGTTTCCTGGACAGAAAATCCGATAAACCAAGATACCTTGTATGTAATGCTGACGAAAGTGAGCCAGGTACCTTCAAAGACAGATTCTTAATGGAATACATCCCTCACCTTCTTATAGAGGGCTTAATTGTTTCAAGTTATTCCTTAGGTTCAAATACTACTTACATCTACATCCGTGGGGAATACAGATGGATTGTAGATATACTGGAGCATGCGATCGGAGAAGCGAAACACAATGGTTTCCTTGGTAAAAACATTCTAGGTTCAGGCTTTGATCTTGAAATTTATGTACAGCCAGGTGGCGGTGCTTATATATGCGGTGAAGAAACCGCTTTAATTGAATCCCTGGAAGGAAAAAGAGGAAACCCAAGAATGAAACCTCCTTTTCCTGCGATATCCGGACTTTACAACTGCCCCACAGTGGTAAACAACGTGGAAACACTTGCCACGGTAGTGCCAATCATCAACATGGGTGGCGATGAATACGCTAAAATCGGTGTAGGTCGCTCTACAGGTACCAAACTGATTTCAGCCTGCGGTCATATGAAAAAGCCGGGCGTTTATGAAATCGAATTGGGACTTCCGGTTGATGAATTCTTAAATTCTGACGAGTATTGCGGTGGAATCAGAGACGGCCACAGACTAAAAGCTGTTGTACCTGGAGGTTCTTCTGTACCAATTTTACCTGCCGAACTGTTCTACAAAACCAAAGAAGGAGTTCCCAGAGTAATGAGTTACGAATCGCTTTCTGACGGAGGTTTTGCCAGCGGTTCAATGCTTGGTTCCGGTGGATTTATTGCCATGGATGAGACCACCTGTATCGTGAGAAATCTATGGAATTTTACAAGATTCTATCATCATGAATCATGCGGACAGTGCAGCCCTTGCAGAGAAGGTACAGGATGGATGGAAAAAGTGTTGCACAGAATTGAGCACGGACACGGATCAATGCATGACATCGACCTGTTGGTAGACATCGCTAAAAAAATTGAAGGAAACACCATTTGTCCTCTTGGAGACGCTGCAGCGTGGCCGGTAGCAAGCCACATCAGACATTTCAGAGAGGAATTCGAATACCACGTTAAATTTCCTGAAAAAGTAGCTCATAGTCCGTTTGCACACAGTGCAGATTATAAAAAAGAATTAAATACTGTATTACAATGATTAAGGTAACTATAGATGGTGTTGAAACAGAGGTAGAACCAGGAACAACGATCCTGAATGCTGCCAGGAAAATCGGAGGCGATCTCGTCCCTCCAGCCATGTGTTACTATTCTAAACTGAAAGGTTCGGGAGGTAAATGCAGAACTTGTCTTGTAAAAGTAGCCGCTGGTTCCGCTAAAGATCCAAGACCAATGCCCAAACTGGTTGCATCTTGTTCCACTCCTGTTCAGGATGGAATGGTTGTGCAAAACATTACTTCTCCTGAAGTTCTGGAAGCCAGAAAAGGCGTTGTTGAATTCTTATTAATAAACCACCCGCTTGACTGTCCTATTTGTGACCAGGCTGGCGAATGCCACCTTCAGGATCTAGCCTTTGAACACGGTTCGGCCAAGACCAGATACGAAGAAGAAAGAAGAACATTCGACAGAATAGATATTGGTAGCAAAATACAATTGCATATGACAAGATGTATTTTATGCTACAGATGCGTGTTCACTGCCAATCAAATCACCGAAGAGCGTGTACATGGAGTTCTGAACAGAGGCGATGCTGCTGAAATTGGTACATACATTCAGAATGCTATTGAAAACGATTTTTCAGGAAACATGATCGATGTGTGTCCGGTTGGAGCGCTTACCGATAAAACCTTCCGTTTTAAAAGCAGGGTTTGGTTTGTAAAACCAATGTATGCACACCGTAATTGTGATAAATGTTGCGGAAAAACAACCATCTGGATGAAAGGTGAAGAAGTTTTCAGAGTAACCGCAAGAAAAGACCAATACGGAGAAGTGGAAGAGTTCATTTGCAACGATTGCCGGTTTGAGAAAAAATCAGCCAGCGACTGGACCATAGAAGGCCCCGCTCCTATTCAAAGACATTCCGTTCAGGCTCAAAATAAATATTTACAGGGTATAAAAGTTAATGCACCGAAGAAAATAGGTTATGGAAATATTTCTGATAGATAAGATTGTATTAATTGTAGCCGTCTTCGGCATTACTCTTTTAATTGCATTATACAGCACTTATGCAGAACGAAAAGTAGCCGGATTTATTCAGGACCGTTTAGGCCCTAACAGAGCTGGTATCTTTGGACTTTTGCAACCACTTGCAGATGGGGTAAAATTCTTTTTAAAGGAAGAATTTATTCCTCAAAATGCAGATAAAGTCCTGTTTATTTTAGGACCATCCGTCTCCATGACTACAGCCCTGATGACCAGTGCTGTTATTCCCTGGGGTAATTCACTCGAATTATTCGATCGCGTTATAAGTCTGCAGATTACCGATATCAATATCGGCATCCTTTATGTATTTGCAGTTGTTTCGATTGGAGTTTACGGAATTATGATCGGAGGATGGGCGTCCAACAATAAATTCTCCCTCCTTGGAGCATTAAGAGCCAGCTCTCAGATGATTAGTTATGAGATTGCAATGGGCTTGTCTATCATCGCGCTTATAATGACTACAGGAACATTAAGTCTGGGTGAAATTGTACAACAGCAGGGTGCTCCATTATTCGGAATATCCGGAGCTTCATGGAACATCGTTTATCAGCCACTGGGATTCCTGCTCTTTTTGATTTGTTCTTTTGCAGAATGTAACAGAACTCCATTTGACCTTCCAGAATCCGAAAACGAGCTTGTTGGTGGATACCACACAGAGTACAGCAGTATGAAACTTGGTTTCTACCTGTTCGCTGAATATACCAACATGTTTATCTCTTCTGCCATTATGAGTGCGCTTTATTTCGGAGGATATAACTTCCCATTCATGGATCAGTTAGGACTACCTCATAATGTAGTTACAATTCTTGGAACCCTGTTCTTCTTCGGTAAAATCTTCATGTTCATATTCCTTTTCATGTGGGTAAGATGGACACTTCCAAGATTCAGATACGATCAGTTAATGAGGTTAGGCTGGAAAATGCTTATACCTTTGGCATTGATAAACATTATTATTACAGGACTACTAATCATAGTATTTAAATAAATCAGATATGCACTCTTTATCTAACAGAGCAAAGGTTGTAGTAAAGAAAGAGATGACATTGATGGAGAAGATTTATCTCCCTGCCATCTTCAGTGGTATGGTGATCACCATCAAGCACTTCTTCAAGAAAAAACCAACCATCCAATATCCTGAGCAAAAAAGAGAGTTCAGCAAGGTATACAGAGGCAGACATATATTGAAAAGAGATGAGCAGGGAAGAGAAAACTGTACTGCCTGTGGGTTGTGTGCAGTAGCCTGTCCTGCTGAAGCGATTTCAATAGTAGCTGCGGAAAGACAGAAGGGTGAAGAACATCTGTACAGGGAAGAAAAATACGCTAAGACCTATGAAATCAATATGCTTAGATGTATTTTCTGCGGCCTTTGTGAAGAGGCATGTCCTAAAGATGCTGTGTATCTTACAGAGGAGCTTGCGCCTGCAAACTTTGACAGATCAAACTTTATATTCGGAAAAGATAAACTTGTTCAGCCATTAGGAACAAGTGCACATCCTAAAACTTATAAACCTTACAAAAAGTAACAATGGATCAGTTGGTATTTTTGATTTTGTCTATCATCTCGATAGGTGCTGCATTGGCGGTTATATTTTCCAGAAACCCCGTGTATAGCGTATTATTTCTGATAGTAACGTTCTTTTCTATAGCAGGACATTATGTTCTTTTAAATGCACAATTCCTTTTTATTGTGCATATCATAGTATACGCAGGAGCGATTCTGGTGTTGTTCCTTTTTGTAATCATGCTTTTAAACCTGAACAAGACGGACCAAACCGAAAAATCCATGCTACCTAAAGTAGCCGGAGCTATTTCCGGAGGATTGTTGCTGATTGTACTATTAGGAGCGGTTAAAGGGCTAAATCAGGCGGAAGCAGCTCAGGCAGTTAATGCAGATATGGGTTCAGTAAAAAATCTGGGCAAAATCCTTTTCGATGAATATTTACTTCCATTTGAAATTTCATCTACCCTATTCCTTTCTGCGATGATCGGAGCTGTAATGTTAGGTAAAAAGAATCTTAAAGATCATTAATAATTGAAATAGCAGATCATGCAAGCGTTATCAAACACAGTTACAAACTACCTTGTTCTTGCAAGCATTCTATTCGCAATAGGCGTAATGGGTGTGCTTGTTCGAAGAAATATCATTATTATTTTTATGTCTATCGAACTGATGCTGAATGCTGTAAACCTATTACTTGTAGCATTTTCTGTATTTCATAATGATGCATCAAGTCAGGTATTCGTTTTCTTTATCATGGCGGTTGCTGCGGCTGAAATTACAGTCGGACTGGCAATCCTTGTAATGATATACAGGAATACAGGATCGGTAGATATCAATGCTCTCAATAAATTAAAGTGGTAGAATAAATAGATAAAAGATGTTACAATTAGCCTGGTTAATACCTGTTTTACCTCTTATTGGATTTTTGATAATTGGTTTAGCTAATAAAAAATTAAACAAAACCCTTGTAGGGATTGTTGGTTGCGGAAGTATTTTCTTATCCTTCCTTATTGTGCTTTCCCTTTTAATCAATGTTTTAAACGGAAGCATTAAATCTGAAACGCTTACCTATTTCAACTGGATTTCAGCAGGTTCACTTGACATTAAGCTTTCATTCCTTATCGATCCGCTATCTGTTACAATGATGACCATCATTACAGGTGTGGGATTCTTAATCCATTTGTATTCTGCCGGATACATGTCTCATGACGAAGGATATGCGAGATATTTTGCCTATCTGAATCTGTTCGTCTTCTCCATGCTTATCCTTGTGATGGGATCAAACTTCCTTGTCCTGTTTGCTGGCTGGGAAGGTGTAGGACTTTGTTCTTATCTCCTAATCGGATTCTGGTTTAAAAACAACGACTATAACAATGCTGCTAAAAAAGCATTTATTATGAACCGTATTGGTGACCTGGGCTTCCTTCTTGGAATGCTTCTGATCATCGTAACATTCGGAAGTCTTGAATACAGTGTTGTTTTCGAAAAGGCTCGCTCCTTTTTCACGCCGGGTGTTGCAGAACCAGTAATGATTGCCATTACGTTACTTCTGTTCCTTGGAGCAACCGGTAAAAGTGCACAAATACCGCTATATACATGGTTACCAGATGCGATGGCGGGCCCAACTCCTGTTTCTGCACTTATTCACGCCGCTACCATGGTTACAGCGGGTATTTACATGATTGTAAGATCAAACGTACTTTTCTCTTTAGCACCATTTACACTTGATGTAATTCAAATTATTGGACTTACCACTGCTCTTTTTGCAGCTACCATTGGTCTGGTTCAAAACGATATCAAAAAAGTACTGGCTTATTCTACAGTAAGTCAGCTTGGATATATGTTCTTCGCACTAGGTTTAGGAGCTTATTCTACAGCGATCTTCCACGTAGCAACACACGCATTCTTTAAAGCACTTCTTTTCCTTGGTGCTGGTAGCGTTATTCACGCTATGAGTGGCGAACAGGATATCAGAAACATGGGAGGTCTTTATAAAAAACTTCCGATCACCTTTATTACCTTTATTATCGGAACCCTGGCCATTGCGGGAATTCCTCCTTTTGCCGGATTCTTCTCTAAGGATGAAATCCTGGCACATGCTTATGAACACTCCCCTGTTCTATGGGCACTTGGGGTAGTAGGTGCATTAATGACAACCTTCTACATGTTCCGTCTTGTTTTCTTAACCTTCTTTGGCTCTTTCAGAGGTACAGAACATCAAAAATCTCATTTACATGAATCTCCACTAATCATGACCGTTCCATTGATTGTACTGGCTGTACTTTCAGTTGTTGGTGGATTTGTAGGGGTTCCGGAAGTTCTTGGAGGAAGCAATTTCCTAAAATCCTTCTTAAGCCCTGTAATTGCTCCTATTAATGAGCAGGCTGGTCACCTAAGCCATTCTACAGAATTGATCTTAATGGGCATATCGGTTGGAGCGGTATTGCTGGTAATTGCTATTACTGCAAGAATCTATGTTTCCAATAAAACAGTTCCTGCTCCTGAAGGATCTGAACTTTCTACTCCACACAAAGTATTATACAACAAATACTATATCGACGAAATTTACAGAACCCTGATCGTAAAACCACTTTACTGGCTGGGCGATATTTTCTACAAAGTGTTTGAAATTAAAATTATCGACAACTTTGTAAATGCCTGGGGAAAAGGAGTTGACAGAGGCAGTGCAGGTTTAAGATTTCTACAGAACGGTAGCATCAGTTTCTACATGATTGCTATGGTTATTGGCATAATATTAATATTGTTCTTTAACACGATTATCAAGTTTTAATGGAAACCAGTATTTTAATTTTTCTTCCGCTGGTAGCAGGTTTAATTTCATTCCTGCTTCCTGACAACAGGGCAAAACAATTTGCATTTGCAGCTTCACTGGCTGAATTTGCTTATTCTCTGGTTTTACTCTTAAAATTTAATCCTCAGGATACGTTAGCTTATGCAACTTCAGTACCCTGGGTTAAATCAATGGGAATATCTTTCAGTGTGGGTATGGACGGAATCAGCATTCTACTGGTACTGCTTACCACCTTTCTTATTCCTCTGATTATTCTGTCTTCGTTCAGAAAAACGTTCGCTAACAGCAACTACTTCTATGGCCTTATATTAATAATGCAGGCTGCACTTGTTGGCGTATTCGTTGCCCGTGATGCATTCCTTTTCTATGTATTCTGGGAGCTGGCTCTTATTCCGATCTATTTCATAGCGTTGATCTGGGGAGGCGAAAACAGAAAGAAAATTACCTTTAAGTTCTTTGTCTACACACTGGCAGGAAGCTTGTTAATGCTTCTTGCAATCATTTATTTATATCTTCAGACGCCTAATGGCTCTTTCGACATTCAGCATTTCTATGCGATCGGAAGTTCATTAAGCTCAACAGATCAGGCACTTGTATTCTTCGCCTTCTTCCTGGCATTTGCGATTAAAATGCCGATCTTCCCTTTTCATACCTGGCAGCCTGATACCTACACCGTAACCCCGGTTCAGGGTACTATGCTTCTTTCAGGAATTATGCTGAAAATGGGTATTTACGGAGTAATCAGATGGATTCTTCCTCTTGTTCCTAAAGCAGCTCAAACATACGGTACACTGGTAATTGTCCTGAGTGTTATCGGAATTATCTATGCGTCGGTAATTGCCATCAAACAGAAAGATTTCAAGAGATTAATCGCTTATGTTTCAATTGCTCACGTAGGCTTGATCGCAGCCGGAATCTTTACAATGGGAGAAGAAAGTCTTCAGGGCGGTATTATACAGATGCTTTCTCATGGTATTAACGTAGTGGGACTGTTCTTTATAATAGATGTTCTGTTTGACAGAACCAAAACACTTGAACTAACTTCCCTGGGAGGTATAAGAAATGTGGCACCATTCTTTACTGTTGCATTCATCATCTTACTATTTAGCAGTATAGCACTTCCTTTTACAGGAGGTTTTCCGGGAGAGTTCCTTCTTTTCGTTGGGATATTCCAGTACAATCCATGGATAGCTGCAGTAGCAGGAGTTTCCATAATTCTTGGAGCTGTTTATATGCTGTCTAGCTTCCAGAAAATCATGTTGGGTGAAACCAATCAATTAACTTCTGGATTTGCAGATCTGTTCACAAGCGAAAAACTGGTATTAATACCTATAATCATATTAATATTCTGGATGGGTATCTACCCTGATACATTCCTTGAAATTTCAGAACCAGCAGTTAAAGCATTAATCAAAGGAACAGGGACCTCTTTAAGTTTGAAATAACTGATGAAAACATTAATTCTAACAGCATTACTTGGCATTGTTTCAATGTTATCCGAGATATTCGGATTCAGAAAATATCTTTGGACGATTTTAGTTCTAGGTCTTACAGGAGTGTTTTGCGTCAACCTGTCTGAGTTAAACTACGCGATTCAGTACTTCCCTAATATGATTGTATTCGATCATTATGCGGGAGTTTTCGCAGGCCTCATTCTCCTGATGACCCTTATTTGGTTTTTCATTTCAAAAGACCAATACGATTCCAATGAATTTAATCAGGCAGATCATTACTCTTTGATTATGTTTGCAGTTACCGGATCAATTGTTCTGGTATCTTTTACGCATTTGGCCATGCTATTCCTGGGTATTGAAATCCTGTCCATTCCAATGTTTATCCTTGCTGGTAGCAGAAAAAATGAACTGTCTTCCAATGAGGCATCCCTGAAGTATTTTATCATGGGTGCTTTTGCCACAGGTATTCTATTGTTTGGAATCGCCCTTCTTTACGGTGCTACCGGAACATTCAACATCCACGAGATTGCACTTATCGCATCCGGCAATTCTGAGTCTGTATCCGTCTTATTTTACACCGGTGTGTTCATGGTAATGATTGGACTTGCATTTAAAGTTTCTGCTGTTCCATTCCACTTCTGGACTCCGGATGTATATCAGGGGGCTCCGCTTGTTATTACTGCTTTCATGGCTACTATCGTGAAAACTGCAGCTTTTGCAGCATTCTACAGATTGTTCAATACTTCTTTTATTTCCCTGTTACCACAGTGGGAGTCTACCCTTTCTGTACTTATAATCTTTACAATTTTAACTGGTAATATTCTGGCGGTATATCAGAGCAGCGTAAAAAGAATGCTTGCTTACTCCGGTATTGCTCAGGCAGGTTATATGTTGATGACCATTCTTCTATCTACGTATGAAAGTCAAAATGCATTGATCCTTTATACTTCTTCCTACGCACTTTCTACCCTTTGTGCATTTGCAGTGTTGCATTATGTAATTAAAATTAAGGGCAGTGATACCTTTGAAGCCTTTACCGGATTAGGTAAATCTCACCCGCTATTGGCTGTCATTATGGTCATTTCAATGCTTTCTCTTGCTGGTATACCACCAACTGTAGGGTTCTTTGCTAAATTCTACCTGTTCTCAGCAGTTCTTCAGCAAGGATATTTAGCATTAGTAATAATAGCCGTACTAGGTTCTTTAGTAAGCGTTTACTATTATTTCAAAGTAATTATTTCTATGTATTCAGGAGAATCTGAAACAGATTCGGTACAACTTACTGTTATAAACAAAGCAATTTTAGTATTAATCGGCTGCCTGATAATTCTACTTGGAGTTACTCCTGGCCTGTTTATTGATGTATTAAAATCGTTGACGTAAAAACAGAAAGTTTAATTAATTAGCATAAATACATGGATTCCGTACTACACCTCTTTCAACAATTAATAGATCCTGAAAAATTAATTTTGTTTGGAGGTGTAACTTTAATTTTAATAGTAGTCTTTGTAGAAAATGGACTGTTTTTTGGCTTTTTTCTACCAGGTGATACACTTCTTTTCACTACAGGACTCTTTTGTGCTACAGGGATATTGAATACTTCCATCCTTTTTTTGCTGGGAACAATATCCCTTTCTGCAGTACTCGGTAATTTGGCAGGATATGCTTTCGGAAAGAAAATGGGCGAGGCACTGCTTTCCAAAAAAGATACCCTTTTGTTTAAAAAGAAATATGTCCTGGCAGCAGAAGCCTTTTTCGTCAAATACGGAGGCTTAGCACTTATCATGGGAAGGTTCTTACCAATCATCAGGACTTTTGCCCCTATATTCGCCGGAATAGTAAAATTTGACTTCAAAAAATTCCTGACTTATAACATAATAGGTGGACTGCTTTGGGTTTTCTCAATGCTGCTATTAGGCTATTTTTTAGGAATAATGTTCCCGCAAATTAAGGAACACCTTGAATTATTCATCGGTGGAATAGTCGTTATTACCTGGATTCCTGTCATAAAAACATATCTTTCGGAAAGAAAGAAAGTTAAAAAGACGAAAGAGCAGGTCTGAAATTTCTTTATCAAGTTACTTTCAATGTCTGTTCAAATAGTTAATTTTATTAGATTTTATTAGTGTATTTGCTTACCTATCAACTTAATGGAGAACATTTATTTTTGGATAATCTTTAACGTTTGCGTACTGGGCCTTCTAGTTCTGGACCTTTTTGTTCTGAACAGAAAAACTGAGACTGTGACGGTTAAATCTGCCTTGTGGTGGTCTGCATTTTGGATCGGTCTTGCATTTGCATTTAATGTTTTTGTTTATTTCTGGAAAGGAAAAAATGCTGCATTCGAATTTCTTACCGGATATCTGATTGAAGAATCTTTAAGCGTAGACAACCTGTTCGTCTTTATGCTTATCTTCAACTATTTCAGGGTTCCGGCAGAGTATCAGAAAAAAGTTTTATTCTGGGGAATTATCGGTGCACTGGTACTTAGAGCTGTATTTATAATTGTAGGTGTTTCCCTGATCAATCATTTCCATTGGACGGTCTTTGTGCTTGGAGCCTTCCTGGTTTTTACAGGAATTAAAATGGCATTCGGCAGTGATGAAGAAATAAACCCTGAAAAAAATCCGATTATTTCATTGGTTAACAAATTTCTAAGAGTAACCAAGCAATACCATGGAGATTCCTTCTTTACAAGAATAAACGGACAGTTGTTTGCTACCCCTCTGTTTATTGTAACACTTGTTGTAGAAACGACAGATATTATTTTTGCCGCAGACTCTATCCCTGCAATTCTTGCGGTAAGTAAAGATCCGTTTATCGTTTATACGTCTAACGTTTTTGCCTTACTGGGGCTACGGTCTTTATATTTTGCTCTGGCCGGTATAATGCAGCTATTCCATTACATTCACTATGGCCTCTCTTTAATTCTGGTATTTATCGGAGTAAAGCTGGTGGCTGGTGGAGCAGGCTGGTTTGAGATCGATATGAAGTATGCCCTGATGATTGTGGCAGGAATTCTTCTGCTATCCGTTCTGCTCTCAATCCTATTCCCTAAAAAAGAAGAGGAGCAACCCAAAGACGAATCCGTAGAAGCCAAAGAGAATAAATAAGCATCTGCCTACATAGCTGCTCTATTCAGCTCCAAGAGTAGATGCTATTCTGAAAGCACCCGAATTCATTATGAATCGACCCAACCTGCGAGTATCCGCTCTCAGGTTTTTGTTTTTTTCGCTGACACCATTTCTCAGACAGTACATTTTACCAGTTTAATTAAACTGACCAGCCTGAAGCAATAAAAACAGTTTTTCAAGTTTAAGTAGTAAAACCGCAGCTGAACATTCAAAATTATTTACCATTATCGAAAAGGCGTATTCCTTTCCTGTATCAGGATTTTTAATGTATCCGGAATAGCACAGCACTCTTTTCATACTCCCGCTTTTAGCCCTCATATTGTTTTCAAGCTTAGAACCTTTTCCTACCTTTTTTAAGGTACCACTCACTCCTGCTACCGGAAGTGAAGCATAAAAATCCTCATACCACTTCTCCCTGCTCATCAGCAACAATGCCTGACTAAATGCTTCTGCACTTACCCAGCTGAATGTTGACAATCCACTCCCATCAGCAAGAACCAATGCTGCCGGGTCTATACCTTTAGATGTCCAAAATTCTTTCAAAGCCTTTACTCCGGCTACATTCGTTCCTTCATTAAACAGCTTTTTCCCAACTGTCTTTAATAACGCTTCTGCATAAAGGTTAATGCTGTTTACATTGGTTTCCCTGATTATAGCTTTTAAAGGTGGTGAAGAAAAGGTGTACAGTACTTTCTTTTGCGGAATGGACTTTCCAAAAAAAGAATACACTGCACGTGCAGGCTGAAGCACTTCAATATTCCTTTTTAGTAATGCCTCCCGGACTTCAGATGCAACAAAAAAAGCGGGATCTGGCATAGAACCTTTTACAGAGAAGGTTCCTCCTCTTGGGATCGTACCAGACACGGTTCTGATACTTGAAAAAGGTGCACCGTATATATAACAGTTATCTCCTGTTCCTTCTGCTGCCGTTTTTATGGAATTTATAAATTGTAAGGAGGACATCACCGGCTCTGTTCTCAAAATTTCAACCGAATCGCCTACAACCTTTCCCGGCTTTAAGAATAATTTATAGGTATTCTCATTAACATTAAGTCCGTATGCTCCGGCCCCGTAATAATTCCCGATATCAGTCCAGATCCAATAATCCGGAATAGCATTATATTCCAACCACGAAGCGTCTCCTATAATTCCCCCATTAATCTTCTTAATACCGGCATCGGCAATTACTTTGCAAATCTTATTTAAAACTTCCCCCCAGGCCTCTGATGAAGCAAACCTTGAACTTCCAAAGGTTGGATCACCTTCTCCTCTAATATACAAAGACCCGTCAAGTACACCTTTATCATTGATATGCCCATCATATTCCAGATACGTTTTGAATGTAAAGTCCGGTCCAAGTATACTTAAGGCAGCCGCTGTAGTAAGCAATTTCTGATTGGATGCAGGGATCAGAAGTTTTGCACCGTTATAATTGACTACAGGTTTAGAAGTAGCTATATCATGAGCATAAAAAGAAATACTACCCCGCTTTAAATCATTTGTCTCAGATAACTTCTTTAGTTCTGTTATTACCCCCTGCCCTGATACAGAAGTAAAAATGAGCGACAAACCAATTGCTATTAATGGAAATATTCTGGTAATCATTTATCTTAACGAACAATTATTTCTTATTTTGATTTTTGTAAACAAGTTACAGACTGAAGAGTTTCCCTTTAACCGCATATGGAAAAACCTTACAGATACCTTGAAAACACCAGGCTTTCTTGCCAGATAGACTACAATGGAAATTTTTTGGCAATTGATGAAACATGCAGTTCCATTTTGCTGGATAATTCATCTTCCTCAACGTCCACCTTCTTTAATTCATGTCCTGAAACCTATGCGAAACTCTTTACTTCCTTTCTACCAATAGTTGAAGATAATGAACCTGCAAGAATAATACTAAAACATCAAACCCCCACGCAATTACTGGAAATAGAATGGACAGTTACGTCTACTGATAATGGAACTACCTTTTTTCTAAATGGCCAGTTAAGACCGGATTATAACTCGAATGAAATTCAACAATACATTCAGGAATATAGCTACCCCATTCTACTCACAGATCGTTCCAATAAGGTCATCTCCTTTAATAAAATGTTTGAGCAGAGCCTTCCCGGACTCGGACTGCCCCAGACGCTAATAGGAATGGATTTAAATGATCTATTAATAGACCAGAACAGCAATTTTACCCATGAACCAATTCCTGATTTTTTACCGATCCCTCTTCAGCTATATGTTGAAGGCCATAGAAGCGATCACATTGTTGTTCGAAAGGCATTAGCTGATATAACCGTTGCTATTCTTCTCCCACACCCCTATGATTCGTTGACTAAAAAAGCGCTTCAGCAAAAAGAAGAAGATATCAATACCTTTATATACAAAGTCTCTCATGACTTCAAGGGACCTCTTACCAGTTTAAACGGTGTACTTGATATTGCAGCAGATGAATTGAAAGACAGTGCTTTCATTCCATTTCTAAACATGATACGAACATGCTCAGACAAACTGGAAGCGCTGATAACGACGTTGCTGGAATTATCAAGAGTTCAGGCTACCCCGATCGTTGAAGATGTCACCGACCTAAGTCAGCTGGTTTCTGAACTTACTTTTGAAATCAGGAAACAGCTACCTCAATTGTATGACAGTGTACAGCTATGCATCCCTGAAACCTTTCCCCCCTTTACTACCGACGTACGGGTATTCAGAATCGCTCTAAAACATTTGTTGCTGAATGCATTCGTATTTCAAAAGAAAACCAGGCAACAACCCAGAGTAGAACTCAAGGTAACCAGAGGAAGCACTACCATTGAATTTGAAATAATAGACAATGGACTAGGCATTCCAGAAAACAAACTGGAAAGAGTATTTGAAATGTTTTATAAAGCCTCTGATTACTCAGTTGGAACAGGTATGGGATTATACCTTGCGCAGGTAGCTATTCAAAGGTTATCCGGGACGTTGGTACTGGAAAGCAAACTCGATGAAGGCACCAAAGCTATTATAAAACTACCTCAAAGATGATCTTGTCATAAATCTTTTTTAAAACATCTTCTATTATTAAGATGAAGACTACGAACTAATGACTCAACTCTAATCTTTCTCTATTAAAAAATCAACCTCTCTGGAGGCATTGATACCAAAGGGATTCAGAGGATGCTTCATAAGTTATAAAAAAAAATTAAAGTATTTCTGTTAAAAATTTTCAGTTACTGTTTAATCTTATAGATATAAAAAATATTTTTTTTAGAAAGTATCTTACTATATATTTGTAAAAAAAAAAACTTTTTTATTATTTTTAAGTATAAATACAATAAAGTAATAAATACTATTATTTTATTTTTTATTGAGACTCTATATTAATGTCAAAATATAGTAACAAGAACTTTTCAAGACCACAGAGAACGAGTTTCTCAATTAGCTTGATGAAGTTTCAAAAAATCAGTAGACACCAAAACCCTAAAAAAAAGTGAAAAAAGTAGTTAAATCCGCTGCTAAAAAAGTAGCAAAGAAAGCGGCTTCTAAGAAAGCAGCTTCTAAGAAAGCGGCTTCTAAGAAAGCAGCTTCTAAGAAAGGGGCTTCTAAAAAAGTAGCATCTAAAAAAGCAGCTTCCAAGAAAGCAGCTTCTAAAAAAGTAGCATCCAAAAAAGTAGCTTCTAAAAAAGTAGCATCCAAAAAAGTAGCTTCTAAGAAAGCAGCTTCCAAGAAGGTAGCTTCTAAGAAAGTAGCTTCTAAAAAAGCGGCTTCTAAGAAGGCAGCTTCTAAAAAAGTAGCTTCTAAGAAAGCAGCTTCAAAACAATAAGAAGCATAAGTAGAAAATTAAAAGACATCAGCAATGATGTCTTTTTTTTTATATCAACAGTATCAGGAACCAGCTTCATTAAATCCCCCTCTTAGCGAAGGCTTCACTAATCTTATCATTCTCAGATGTTCCGATCGATCCCCTGAATGGTTTCATCTGAAACAATAATACCAATTGATACAAGTTAAACTCCGATAGCTCTTCCTATACAGCCAGCGCCAATCAACTATTACAGCCATATTCCTCGCCGAACGTCATCGATATTTTTTTTCTGTTGCCCCCTGCCTTCATGCTATTCGCCTGTGTGGTTTATACCATCTATCTAAAAGTCGAACAGCTAATAAGCATTATTCCATTACAATCGGGCTCTGAACTCCTGTGTCACCTTTCATTCATGACTACTTATGTCTTCAAATCATCTGCTACCTTCATTTCCCTTTCTTTACTATTTTTATACAGCCCCAATCAGTACGACTAATTACACTTTTTCTTCTATAAAATTATTTATAATATCCATAAACATTAATGATATACATCTTACTATATAGCATATGTACGTTCTTAGCTTCTCTTACTTCTTCAGGCCTCCTATTATTTCGATGCCAGCCATCCATTGCAAGGACTGGAATATCCAACCCTTCTAGTCACTGCTATTATGTATGGCAATTCGATTAAATAAGAATAAGTACTCAACATAAATTTATACTGGGCAGGATTCATTTAAGTAAACTGCTGACTGATATGGAGGGCATCTTAGTCCTTATCCATCAGAATAATCTATCAGCAATCCGATACCACATGGCTTCTTCCTGACATACCATGGAGCCCACTCCAACATAAGGTTTCATAAGCAAGCTCTGCGCTATTGAGATGAACGCTGCTGAAACTACTCCCCTTATTCCACCAAAAACTATTTAGCAATCATTAAAATAGATAACAGGATCTCTGTCACATACAACACCATCTGATTCTATATTGCTTAATAGACTTCGAATTATAGGTTCATCTTAAAGCAATAGCTTCAGCTTTTATACCTCACGGCTTTTAGTAAATAAAACCACTCAGAGCATCTCCTGCCCAATACTCTTAAGACTATACGATGATTCATTAAGCCTCGAAGCTCTTAGGACCAGCTAAAACTCCTTCCACTTTCTAAAGCGGATTAATGATTCTATCAGATGGAATCCGGACTATGCCTGAACAGGACAATCTTGTCTTACACCTTACTAAAAAGCAACAGCAGAAGAATCATGTGTTGTTCGACAAATGATTCAACAGAGACAGTTCCTTAACAGGTGAAATAGTATTGAATGGTTGGGATATTTTTCGGGTATAGGCTGAATATAGGCTATCTACATAAAAAGTGATTAACATTCATTGATCTTTTAGAACCAGGTTCCCATTGTATTTAGCCTTCCATTGAAATGCATTAAACACCCAAGGAACCTTTTTATGCATACCTTAAGTGCATCCTGTAGGAAACCTAACAGTGACATAACAGAAACCTCTAGCCTTGCATCTCCCTGCTCCTATCATCTATTTAAAGAGGTCCCTAAAGGCAATTTCGGCTAATCAGAATGGATAAAATTCAATCGAATAGGTTATTACTAATTCATGCAGGCAGCAAACTGGAAGGCTAACAAAAGTATGAAAAGTAAAGGTCCGCCCACTAATACAATGTAAGACATAAAAAAACCGGAAATAACTTCCGGTTTTTCAATTAGTTTCTTTTATTTAACTCGTCTCGAATACGAGCTGCTTTTTCGTAATCTTCTTTCATTAAAGCCTCATCCAGCATTAGCTTAAGCTGATCTGATGAAGTGTCTTTAATCTGATCAGAAAGACTTTTGGGCTCTGCTTTTTTGGTTTCTTCTTTTCTTTCTTTCTCAGGTTTTGTTCCCGACTCATCTTCACTAAGGTCACTTAGCACAATACCTGCTTCGGAAAGAATATTTTCATAGGTATAGATCGGAACTTCAAATCGTAATCCTATCGCAATAGCATCTGAAGGTCTGGCATCAATCTCTATTGATTTTATACCATCTGTACAGACAATTTTTGCAAAGAAAACACCTTCTTTTAAATCAGAAATTACAATCTCTTCTACCGTGAAATTAAATCCAAGTGCGAATGACTTAAAGAGATCATGAGTCATTGGTCTGTTCGGCACAATTTTTTCAATTTCAATAGCTATTGCCTGAGCTTCGAACATACCAATTATGATTGGCAACCTTCTGTTGCCACTTTCCTCACCTAATACTAATGCAAAAGAGCCAGATTGAGACTGGCTCGAAGAGAGACCTAAAATTTCTAACTTGATCTTATCCACTTTTATTTATTTTAATGCCTTGGCAGCTTCAATTAATTTAGGCACTACCTCGAAAACATCGCCGACGATACCATAATCTGCTGCTTTGAAAAACGGCGCTTCAGGATCTTTGTTAACAACGACGATAACTTTTGAGGAATTCACGCCTGCAAGATGCTGAATTGCTCCCGAGATTCCTAACGCAATATACAAATTTGGACTGACCTTTACACCTGTTTGCCCCACATGTTCATGATGAGGTCTCCAGTCAAGATCCGAAACAGGCTTTGAGCATCCTGTTGCAGCCCCTAAAGCTTTCGCAAGTTCTGTTACCAAATGCCAGTTTTCTGGACCTTTAAGGCCTCTTCCTCCGGAAACAACAATATCTGCTTCTGTCAATAAAACATCTCCTGTTGCCTTCTGAGTTTCCTTTATCTGAACTTTAAAATCACCATCATTTAACTGAGGATCAAAGGATTCAACTGTAGCAGAACCACTACCCTCTACTGCTGAATAAGCGTTTTTGGATATGGTCAACACCTTCTTTGCAGAGGTTAAATCATAGAAAGCAAAAGCTTTACCTGTATATATCGACTTTTTAACTTTAAATCCGGAAGAAAGATCAGGAAGGTCTACCACATTGGTTACTATTCCTGCATCCAGTTTCAGAGCTAACCTGGACGCAATAGCATCTACAACAGACGACCTGGAAAGTATAACAGTATCTGCGTTTTCTTTTTTGGCTGCTTCAGCAATAACAGAAGCATAAGGCATAGGTAATGGCTGAGAAAGTTTATCATTTTTTACAGATAAAACTTTGGAAGCACCGTATTTGCCCAGAGATGTTAGTTGGTCATCAGAATAATTTCCAATAACTAATGCAACTGCCTGTGTATTTATTTTTTGGGCAAGTGCCGAGGCATATCCTACTGCCTCAAGAGACGATTTTTTTATCTCTCCGCCTGCGCCTTCTACAAAAACTAAAACGGACATATATAAATTTAGTTTATGATTAAAAATTCTAATTAATTAAAGTACTTTTGCTTCGTTTTTCAACAAATCAAAAAGCTTTTCAGGTGTTGCCGCATCAATCATTTTGCAGGCACCTTTCGGAGCTGGCAATTCATAATTAAGAAGCTTCACGGAATCCGGAACCTCTACAGGTTCAACCACCTTTAATGGTTTGGTTCTGGCAGACATAATCCCTCTCATGTTTGGAATTTTCCATTCCGCAATAGGTTCCTGGCAACCGGCAACCAAAGGAAGAGGAGCTTCTACAATTTCCTTTCCCCCCTCAATTTCCCTTGCCATTATAGCCTTTCCACCTTCAATATCCAGTTTCATCACAGGAGATACCGATGGTATTCCAAGCAATTCTCCTACAATACCGTGCACAAGACCGCTATTGTAATCAATAGACTCTCGTCCCATCAATATTAAATCGTAATTTTCAGATTTAGCAACTGCAGCGATCTGATGTGCTACAAAGAATGCATCTCTTGGAAATGCATTTACCCTGATGGCATCGTCAGCGCCTATTGCCAGAGCTTTTCTGATGGTCGGCTCAGTATCGGCTTCTCCTACATTTAATACAGTAACAGTTCCTCCGGCGGCTTCTTTCAGCTCTATCGCTCTTGAAAGTGCATATTCATCGTATGGTCCGATTATGAATTGAATACCGCTCGTATTAAATTTTGTATTGTTATCTGTAAATGCAATTTTGGAAGTCGTGTCCGGAACGTTACTGATACAAACTAATATCTTCATAAAAATATGTTTAATTCCTTCTAATAAACTATAAATTTGCGATGAAGTTACATTTTTCACTAATAAAAATAAAAATTAATGAATAATTCAAGGCTTGAATTACTCTTACAGTATTATAAGGAAGACCCCAACGATCCATTTACCATCTACGCCCTCGCTACCGAATACCTTAAAACAGATGTACAAAAGTCAGTTGATTATTTTTCGATCCTGCTAAATCAACACGAAGACTATTCCGGAACCTATTACCACGCAGCAAAGCTATTTTATCAGTTAGGGCAATTTGAAAAAGCCGATCAGACGTACAGAAAAGGACTTAAAATTACCCTTAAAAATAAAGATATGAAAGCGCACCAGGAATTGAGATCCGCCTATAATCAGTTCCTGGATGAAACCTCGGAAGAATAAAAAAAGCCGGTAGTTTGAGACTACCGGCTTTTTTACTATTCGTCGGGGTGGCGGGATTTGAACCCACGACCCCTTGCACCCCATACAAGTACGCTACCAGGCTGCGCTACACCCCGAATATTTCTGCAAAGATAGATAAAAATATCACTGATCAAAAATGCGAATAGATTTACCTTAATTTTTGCTGAAGGAACTTTCCTTTTTTAAAAACAGTTTTGCCTTGTATCCAACAATTAGTGATTATTCATTTAAATCAAAAGCTATGAAAAAATTGTTTGTTTTGGTTGCAGCTGCAATGATTTCTTTTTCATCTGCATCCTCTCTTATGGCTGCTGAACATCATACCAGCCTTGCCGATCCTGGAAAAGAAGTTAAAAAGCTAAAAAAAGAGCGTAAAAAACTCAGAACCAAAGATGCCATGTACAGGGATCAGATAAAGCTTGAGAAGAAAAAAGGTAAACTTGCTAAGCAGGAAAAACAATTCAAGAAAAAATATAAATAATTTTAATGCCTGATTAATCAGGCATTTTTTATTTTTAACCTTAATTTCGAAAGCACACTATGACATTTTTCAGATTCATTCTTTCATCGCTTGTACTTTGCTCGGTTGCATGTTCCGGCTCAAAGAAGCTGCTTTATAACTCTGTGGAGTTTGGTAGCGGTGGAGGATTTACCGGTATGGAAAAGGTATATGGCTTTACCGAAAACGGTGAAATCTACACCACAGAAGGCTTTCATGGAAGTAAGTCTCAGGAAAAAATAGGAACACTTCGCAAAAGCGAAATCAAGAACATCAATAAAGAACTAAAAAAAATAAAAGTAACTTCTCTAAAGTATAATAAACCGGGCAACGTCTTTAACTTTATAGAAATAGAAAAAGATGGCAAAACGTACCGCTATGTATGGAACAGCGGGAACAAAGACACTCCTTCTGCCCTTAAAAACCTCTATACTTTTCTGATGGAACACATTTCCACCTATACTCAGAAAGAATAAACATATCCGGTTCTCGCCCAATCATTAAAGCCCTGCCAGCAGCTGTATATCGGGAAGGGCATGATCCTTTTTGTAATTGATCATCATGCTTTCCCCTCCGGATCCTTTTATGCAGAGGTAGTTCATAAAATTAAAAGCAAACATTTTTTTCCCTTCAGGATCGGATTCAAACAGACTGCAATCGTACGTCGAAAAAGTACTCCAATCCAAATCGGGCAGTGGATTAAAAAAACGAAGGGACCTGAATGAGGCCCAAAGTGCAAAAATCAAACGATGTCTTTCTTTTTCATAAGGTACCCGGCATAACCAGGCAATATCATCGTACCCTCCATCCAGTTCAACTTCTTTAAGATCTCCGAATTCATAGAACTGCTCACGTATAAAATCAAGCTCCCTGTCCTGCTTCTCTCGTCCACAAGCTATAAAAAACAACTCGTCTCCGGACCTGAACAGGCTTTTCAGTAACTTAACAAACAGTTCTTTGTCTTTGGGTACTTCAAGGTCCATGGGGTGAATGTAATATCCACACACAATTGGGGTTATTTCCTGATGGGATATAAATTTCATGGACCTTGAATGATTATTCGTTAAAAGGGAACAAAGTCATCCTCATTACCCTGATCCTGACTATTTTGTTTCCCAAAATCGTTTATTTTACTACTAAACGTTTTAGTGGCTCCCGTATCAAAATGGTTAGGATTGTAATTATCCTCAATCGGACTACCTCCACCTCCAAATGACGGTTTATCAAGATCGGCAAATTTGGTGTATTTCCCAATAAATTTAAGGAAAACGCTGTCCAAACTACCATTCCTGTGTTTTGCAATGATCACCTCACCCATTCCTTTTAAGGAGTTACCCATCTCGTCTTCGTCTATCTTATAATATTCAGGACGATATAGGAACACTACCATATCGGCATCCTGCTCTATCGCTCCTGACTCCCTTAAGTCGGATAGCTGAGGTTTTTTGTCTCCACCTCTGGTTTCCACAGCCCGGCTCAACTGAGAAAGGGCAATTACAGGAACGTTTATTTCTTTGGCCAGGTTTTTTAATGCTCTTGAAATCTGCGAAATTTCCTGCTCTCTGTTGCCCGGACCACCTTTTCCTCCTTCTGCTGTCATAAGCTGAAGGTAGTCAATGATGATCATCTGAATATCGTTCTTAGCTTTCAGCCTTCGGCATTTGGTACGCAGCTCACGAATCGACAAACCGGGGGTATCATCTATAAAGATTGGTGCCGAATCCAGCTTCCTTATTTTATGATGCAGCTGCTGCCATTCGTACTCCTCAAGGTTTCCCTTTTTAATTTTTTCACTGTCAAGCTCTGCTTCTGCGGAAATTAACCTGTTAACCAGCTGAACAGCCGACATCTCCAAAGAAAAAATTGCCACTCCTTTTTTAAAATCGACTGCGGCATTTCTCATGGCCGACACAACGAAAGCCGTTTTACCCATACCAGGACGGGCAGCCAGAATAATAAGGTCACTTTTTTGCCAGCCGGAAGTAATTCTGTCCAGTTCCGTAAATCCGCTGGGCACCCCTGTAAGCGCATTTTCCTGATTTCTTCTGGAAACCAGTTCATCGAGCGCTTCCCTTAAAACGGCTCTCATTTCTGCATAATTCTTCCGGATATTTGCTTCAGAGACCTGGTAAAGCGCCTGCTCCGTCCTATTCAGCAACTCGAAAACATCCGTAGTATCTTCGTATGCTTCCCGCTGAATTTCCGAAGCTATGGAAATAAGCTCTCTTTTTATGGCCTGCTCCGAGATAATACGGGCATGCGTTTCAATGTTGGCAGCGGAGCTGACCCGGGTGGTAAGCTCGGTGATATAATAAGCTCCCCCTACAAACTCCAGCTCACCTTTCGTTCTGAGTTTTTGAGTAACCGTCAAAATATCTACCGGCTCGGATTCATCGAAAAGTTCCAATATGCAGGCATATATTTTCTGATGCTTTTCGTGGTAAAAACTTGCCGGTTTTAAAATATCTATAACAATGGTTAAGGCCTCCTTCTCAATCATCAGTGCACCCAATACAGCCTGTTCAAGTTCTGTCGCCTGGGGCGGCATCTTCCCTAATGACTGAATTAGACCCGTTTGTGCTACCTTACTTCTTCCAGAAGGTTTTCTTACCGATTTTCCTTGCTCCATAATGGAGACAAAAATATAATAAGTCCTTAAAAATTCAGGGTTAGCTCCTTATTATTTTCCATTAAATTATCCTCATAGTTATTCACAGGAAAGTCATATTCTATGCAACTGTTTGTAGCTCTCTTAATTTCTTTTAATTTTGCAGTCCCAAAATAGGAATTGATGAACCCCAAAAGGCAAAAAGTCCATTTTATTGCAATCGGAGGCAGCGCAATGCATAATCTTGCCCTCGCTTTGCATCAAAAAGGTTTTATAGTAACAGGATCAGATGACGAAATTTTTGAACCTTCAAGAACCAGACTGGAAAATGCAGGAATTCTTCCTGAAAAAACGGGCTGGTTTCCGGAAAAAATTTCTGCTGACCTGGATGCAGTTATTCTTGGAATGCATGCAAGAATAGACAATCCGGAATTAATAAAAGCACAGGAACTTGGATTAAAAATTTATTCCTACCCTGAATATGTCTATCAGCAGGCAATTGATAAACAGAGAATTGTAATAGCAGGAAGTCATGGCAAAACCACCATCACCTCCATGATTCTTCATGTTCTGAAGTACTTCAACAGAAAGTTTGACTATCTGGTTGGTGCTCAGATTGAAGGATTTGACCTGATGGTAAAATTAACAGAAGACGCTCCTATTATTATAATAGAAGGAGATGAATACTTATCCTCTCCGATCGACAAAACCCCTAAGTTCCTTCATTATCACCACCATATAGGTTTGATGAGCGGAATAGCATGGGATCATATTAATGTATATCCATCGTTTGATGAATACGTTAAACAGTTCGATCTTTTTGCGGATTCCTCACCCAAAGGTGGTACCTTGGTTTTCTGTGAGGACGACGATCTGGTTTCTGTGATCTGCAGGAAAGAAAGAGACGACGTACAGGGAATCCCCTATACCGCACACAAACATGAAATCATTGACGGTCAGACCTATTTGGTAACCAAGACCGGGAAAATTCCAGTTCAGGTTTTCGGCAAGCATAATATGCGCAACCTTTGTGGTGCCAAAACAGTGCTTTCCAAACTGGGTGTGACAGACGAAATGTTTTACGAAGCTATTCAAAGCTTTAAAGGAGCTTCGAACAGACTGGAAGTGTTGGAGAAAACCGATGATACCATTGTATTCAAAGATTTTGCTCACGCTCCCTCCAAACTAAAAGCCACTACCAGTGCCGTCAAAAAACAATTTCCAGACAACGAACTGGTAGCCATTCTGGAGCTTCATACGTTCAGTTCATTAAGTAAGGAATTTTTAGGACAATATAAAGACACATTCAAATCTGCAGACCTGCCGGTTGTCTATTACAACCCTAAAACCCTTGAACACAAAAAGCTGGATCCTATTTCTCCGGAAGACGTAGTGAAAGCATTTAATAATGATAAACTTAAGGTATTCACGGAAAACGAAGCATTAAAAGAATTTCTTCTGAATACCAAATGGAAAGGTAAAAACCTCCTGCTGATGAGTTCAGGAAATTTCGGAGGATTTAACCTCAAGGAACTCGCTAAGGAAATAGTGCAGCACTGACAAAAAGGGAATACTACCACTACATTTAAATAATAAAGCAATTGGATTCTTTCAATTGCTTTATTATTTTAGTCAAATATTTAACATAGTTATTTACTGAAAGATGCATTGTTACCTTCAGTTGGCACTGTGGAAAATAGAACCAGTTATCAATTTTCAGTAAAACAACATGGGGCTAAATCTAAAAAAACCTCTCGCTTTTTTTGACCTGGAGACAACAGGCACCAACATTACCTCAGACAGAATAGTTGAAATTTCCGTACTAAAGGTAATGCCCAACAATGAGCATATTATTAAAACGACAAGGATTAACCCCACCATCCCTATACCTCTGGAATCCAGTTTAATACATGGTATATATGATGAGGATGTAAAAGACAAACCAACCTTTAAAAGCGTAGCCGCCCAGTTTGCTGCTCTGCTTCAGGGTTGCGACCTTGCAGGATTTAATATACTTCGATTTGACGTACCTGTGCTCGTAGAAGAATTTCTAAGGGCGGGAATTGATTTCGACATTTCCAACAGAAAAATGATAGATGCACAAAGAATCTATCATTTAATGGAACCACGCAACCTTTCTGCCGCATATAAGTACTACTGTAATAAAGAGCTCGAAGGAGCTCACAGTGCCGAAGCAGATACCATTGCTACCTATGAGGTTCTGAAAGCTCAGATTCAGAAATACGAAGGATGCACCATAAAAGACGCTGATGGCAAAGAATACGTTCCTGTTAAAAATGACATGAATGCTTTGCACGAGCTTACTGCATCTCAATTTGTAGACCTTGCCGGCCGAATGGTTCTTAATGACAAAGGAGAAGAAGTATTCAACTTTGGTAAATATAAGAACATGAAGGTAACGGATGTTTTACAAAAAGATCCTTCTTACTATGACTGGATGATGAAAGGTGACTTCGCACTGAGTACTAAAAAGAAACTTACAGAAATAAAACTCAGGAGTTTTAATCACAAAGTGTAAATAAGGTTTGAGTAAATATGAGACTGATTACTTTTTCACTTTTATTAACGTTACTTTCATTCAGAGGATTATTTGCTCAAACACCTATCAATTTTAACAATTTTGATGAAAAGCTGCTGACCCAGAAGATCTACTTAAAACTTAATGAAGTTCGCGACTCACTGGGCCTCTCTCCTTTTGTTAAAGATTCAATCCTGACAGCTGCTGCCCACAATCAGGCATTATATCTGAAAAAGGTAGACAACCTGGTTCATAATCAGGACAATCCTGCTATGGCTACCGTTGAGCAAAGGGTAGAAAGCTTTAAAGGTACGCACGAAAAAGTAGCGGAAAATGTAGATGTCATTTATGTAGACCGCCCCTTTACCATTTATAAAGAAAAAGAGCCTGTCAAAATCAACACCTACGAAGGTGCGGCCATGGCTTTTGTACGGTCCAGTCTGAATACATCAGGAAACTCCGTAAACCTGACCAACCGCGAATTTTCTGCTACCGGCATAGGCATCGGAATCATTCCGGAGAAAAAATGTATCTATATTGCACAGGTTTTTGGACCTATGGCTTATAATTTCCCGCCATCTGTTAAGAACAAAAAGATTTATTATCCTTCAAAAAAAATCAATATTGAAAATGCTTACGGCATTGTACCCTCCAATGAATTAGTATGCGGAAAGTGTGCTGCAGATTTCAATAAACTACCGGAACATATTGAGCATAAAATCATTGTCGAAAATGGAAAAATCTATTATTACTTCAGTGATTTGAGTCTTTTCAACCAGACTTTTCCGGAAACAGAAGGCCAGTTTTCATTTTCAGTAGATATTGTTCTCAGAAGTCAGTTCCCCTGCTCCAGTGGAAATATTGTACACCGATCGTTTGCCTTCGACGGCATTATGTTAATGCCAGTTGCATTGAAAGAGCTCCTGAAATCCAACACCAAAGCGGCTTCCAACGCTTTATATGGTTACCTGGGAGATATCCCGGAGGAATTAAAAAACGATGAGTACGTTTGCAACCTGATGATTATAAAAGACAATCATCTTTGTACCTACTATGTAGACTACCCCAGACTTCCCCACAGCAGGTCTATCATTTCTACAGAGGTATTTGTAGATACTCTTTTAAAATCAGAGGTCACCAAAAAGAAAAACTTAAGATTTACCATTCCATTTGATAAAGAGAAATCTTTTTATTCAGAACAAGATATAAGACCGTTTTACGACTCCCTCAGATTGGATCAGTATACAATCACTGAAGTAATTGTTCACGCCTATTCGTCTGTAGAAGGAAGTACGGAAAGCAATCAGGAAACTCAACAAAAAAAAGCAGAAAGTATTGTAGAGGTATTACAGTCTTTTCAGCTTAACGATACCATTAAACATGTTATCAAAGCTCAGGAAAACTGGGATCAGTTTTACCGGGATGTTAAAAACACTCCATTTAGTTATTTAACCTCCTATAGTAAGGAAAAAATCAAAGAAGCATTGCAGAGCGACAGCCTATCCCGCGCAATGGAACCTCTTCTTGCCAGACAACGAAAAGCCATCCTGTTTCTTAAAGTTGCAGAACGGTTAGACCTTAGCCATAACAAAGATTCCCTGGTTCTTCTTTATCGAAATGCTATAACTCGTAAAGATGCAGCCCTTGCTTCCTCATTGCAATCTGCACTATTTGATGCAATAGCCAATAAGGAGCTTTCCGCAGGTTTGTTAGCATCCCTGAACCCTCCTAAAACAAAAGAATTCGCCCAACTGATTAATAATCATATATTGTTCAGACACGAACTTGGACAAAAGTTTGATTATCTGGGGGAGCTGAATCAGGCTTCAGCGTTGGATCCATCTAATGTATATATCAAATACAACACCTGTGACCTTTCCCTGAAAGCATGGGCTGCCGATTCTACCTTCCTTCAGAATCCGGAAGGCTATATGAAAAATATAAAAGCCTTATATAATACAAAGATTGAAAAGAAACTGGTGAACAAATTATACCTGAACTTTCAGATCCTGATTGCTCAGCATTTCCTTCACAGCCATAAATACAAATACCGGGACGAAGCCATAAGCCTGGTTAAAAAATATTATAAAACAGCCGATTTAACTTCTGAAGACATCCTCACCGTAGCCAGATTTTTTGCTGAAAATGGTCGTGTCGCCTGGGCGCTTGAAATTTTATTCCCTATAATGCAAAAAGGCGAATACTCAGAAGATCAGTTATTCGGCTTCCTGGCAATTGCCATTACCAAACCTGAGCTTTTTGAAAAGAAAGAGTTTTTATCTTACTTCCATAAAGCTAAAGACATGAATCCTAACCGGTTCTGTAGTCTATTCGGTTATGAGAAAGTCAACTTTATGCTCTTTAAAGAAGAAGAACTAAAAGTTTACTTCTGCAGATCGTGTACACCTAAGCAATAAATCAGGTCTATGCAGAAAACTTCCGGAATCCTCTGCATAGGCTGTATTCATTATTCATTTACTTCCTGCTGACTGTCTCTTTGTAATATTTAAGTGCTTCCGGCATGTATTTTTTTAGTTCCTCGATTCTGGTTTTATGACTTGGGTGAGTGGAAAGAAACTCCGGAGGTTCCCCTCCTTTATTAGCGTGTTCCATTCTCTCCCAAAAACTGATTGCCTCTCTGGGGTCATAACCGGCCATGGCCATAAAGATTAGTCCAATACGATCGGCTTCCGATTCCTGCAAACGACTATACGGAAGCAGAACTCCTACATTGGTTCCCACGCCATAAGCAGCCAGGAATAAATTTCTTGTCTCGGTTGGTTTGCTGCTCAAAGCCACATCAAGCGCCAGGCCACCAAGCTGAGCGGTAAGCCCCTGGCTCATTCGTTCGTTACCATGTCGGGCAATAGCATGAGCAATTTCATGCCCCATAACAGTCGCGAGTCCGGCATCGTTTTCTGTAATGGGCAATATCCCCGTATACACTACCACCTTACCTCCGGGCATACACCAGGCATTGACCTGCGGATCGTTTACCAGATTGAACTCCCATTTATAGCCATCCAGGAGCTTGCTTTCCTTTTCTTTCTTTAAATAGGCCTCGGCAGCTATTGCAATCTTTTGCCCTACCCGCTGTACCTCTTCTGCCTGTGGAGTATTATGAATAACCTGATTGGTTTTTATAAATTCATTATATTCAGATTCTGCTAGTGCCAGCACCTGAGAATTAGGAACAATATCCAATTGTTTCCTCCCTGTCACAGGAACTTTACTACAACCAATTGCAATTACCCACGCCAATAGTACCAGCTTCCATTTGTTCAAGCTCTTCATCAATATCTTCTACATTTTGTTCCTCTATAAAAAACAATCAGGGAAAAGTATTGTTTAACAGCGCACCATCATTAAGATTTTATGCTATTTTTGGGGCAAAATTTCTATGAAGATTCTAGCTATAGGGAGAAACTATGCAGACCATATCAGGGAATTAAAAAATGAGCAGCCGGAATCGCCTGTTCTATTTTTTAAACCCGATACTGCATTACTCCGGAATAACGCACCATTCTATTACCCGGACTTCAGCAATAACATCCACTTTGAAGTTGAGTTAGTAATTAAAATTTCAAAAGAAGGAAAAAATATTGACGAGAAGTTTGCGCACAAATATTATCAGGAAATAGGTCTTGGAATAGACTTCACAGCCAGAGATCTTCAGGACAAAGCCAAAGCCGCAGGTTTACCCTGGACACTTGCCAAAGGATTTAACGGCAGTGCCCCTATTTCCGAGTTTGTTCAGAAAACCAACTATCAAGACCTGAATAATCTCAACTTTTCCTTACTACAAAACGGGGTATTAAAACAATCCGGAAATTCCGGACAAATGATACATGGTTTTGATGCAATCATCAGTTATATATCAAAATTCATAACCTTAAAACAGGGCGATCTTATCTTTACCGGAACTCCTTCAGGAGTTGGCCCTGTTAAAATTGGCGACAGACTAGAAGGCTTTATCGAAAATGAAAAATTTATTGATATCGAGGTTAAGTAAGCTGCTACTATTCATAATAGTTCTTTTACCTGTTACCTCTTTTGCCCAATCTCAAATTCCGGTCGGTTACTTTCTGTTTCCGATAAAACCCGGCCAGCAAAATTTTCTTGCCGGTAATATGGGCGAGCTACGCCCCAACCACTTTCATGGCGGACTTGATATAAAAACAGAAATGAGAACAGGGCTTCCTGTATACGCTTCTGCTGACGGCTATGTATCCCGGCTAAAGGTATCTTCCTTTGGATATGGTAATACCGTTTACATCACCCACCCCAATGGCCTGGTAACGGTATACGCTCACCTGGACAAGTTTAACAAAGAAATAGGAGACGTAGTACGGCAATATCAATATGAAAACCAGCAATTTGAAGTAGACTTCAACCTTCCCGAAGGGAAGCTTCCGGTAAAAAAAGGAGAAATCATTGCGCTGTCCGGTAACTCGGGCAGCTCTGGAGGACCACACCTTCACTATGAAATCAGAGATGTGAATGAAAACCTGTTGAATCCTCTCGACTTTAAGTTTGCAGAACTTAAAGACAACATTGCCCCTGTTTTTTCCAAAATAGCCCTGGTTACCACCGACGCACAGTCAAGAGTAAATCAGGAATTCGGACGATTTGAATTCAATACCGTTAAAGTTGGAACCAGTTATACTGTCCCCACCAAGATAACAGCCTGGGGCACTATAGGCCTGCAGATCAAGGTTCATGACCAGATGAATGGAACCTCTAATACCTATGGTGTTAAATTCATAAGGGTATATGAAGATGGCAAACTTCTATTCGACCATGATCTGTCTACTTTTGGTTTTCATGAAAACCGGTACATAAATGTACACATGGACTATGAAGCATTTCTTGAAAAAGGTGCCAAGTTCCAAAAATGCTACATAAGTGACGGAGATAAACTGAATAGCTATAACAGAAACCTTGGCAAAGGCTATCTTCACCTTTCAGACGGTCAAAATCACAAGATAGAAGTAGAGATTGAAGACAGCTATGAAAACATTTCCAAACTTGTTTTTAACATTCAGTCTACAGAGCCGGTAAAGGGAGCTATAGTGCCGAACACTAAAGCCGTATATGATTACGCTGTTTCTGAAAATATCTTAAAAATAAGAGGAAAAGCTTCAGCCAATTGTTCGGCCAAACTTTATACATCTAATAAAGAAGAGCTTGTCCTTTCGCCCGATTATTTTAAGAACGGACAAGCTGTTTATCTTTACGACCTGAGAAAAGGATTACCGGATTCTGTGGTGTTAGACAGGCAAACCCTCCACTTTAATTTTGTTGCCAGTGTTCCACCCGGACAGGAAAAAACAATCCAGCAAGGGAATATGACTGTAAAAATTCCTGCAGATGCCATTTTTGACACCCTGTATCTGCAGACCAGAATAGATACCTCCAAAGGTAAAGAATCATTTATCCTTGGCCATCATTCAATACCTCTATTCACTGCAATAGATGTAGCATACGAAACAGCTCATCCGGATGCCATTAACAAAAGCTGTTCTTACGTCCATCTAAAGAACAAATTGCGTGGCCAGCAACATGAAAAAGGATGCTGGACTGAAAATACTCTTGCATTTAAGACTAAAAGCTTTGGGCATTTTGTAATTGTCGATGATACCGTAAAACCTGTCATTAAAAGTCTGGGAGTATCCGGTAACTGTATCAAGTTTTTAATTAGTGATTCCAAATCGGGCATTGAATCTTTCAAAGCAACGCTAAATGGTGAATGGATCCTGATGAATTATGACCATAAAAGAAATCTGCTTTGGTCTGAACGCTATGATAAAACAGTGCCGCTCAAAGGTGCTTTTAAGCTGGAAGTAAAAGACCAGGCGGGCAACATTAGTACCTACTCTACCAATATTCCCTGATTACTACAGTATGATTTAGAATATTGAAGCTTCAACAACACACACATAGAAAGAAGAATATGAAATTAAGTAAAGGAGATAAGGCTCCCCTGTTTGAGGGCAAAGACCAGGACGGCAACGTAGTAAAGCTATCGGATTACAGAGGGAAAAAAGTTGTGCTTTATTTTTATCCCAAAGATGACACCCCTGGCTGCACAGCTCAGGCCTGCAACTTAAGAGATAATTATGAAGCTTTACAGAAAGCCAATTATGTTGTACTGGGTGTAAGCAGCGATGACGAAAAATCTCACCAAAAGTTTATTAAGAAATACAATTTACCATTTACTCTGGTAGCTGATCCTGATAAAGTGATAAACGAACTGTACGGGGTTTGGCAGGAAAAAACAAATTTTGGTAAAACCTATATGGGAACGGTCAGAACCACTTTTATCATTGACGAAAACGGCATAATCGATGAGATTATCAGCAAGGTAACCACTGCCAGCCATGCAGAGCAAATATTAAAATAAACAAAGAGCTTTTTATCAGGTTTTTAAGAAAGGAGTAGAAAACTGCTCCTTTTTATTTATTTATCAGATAAAAGGTGAAGTTTAAAAATTACATTTATCTTCTGCCAGTATTTCTACTTTATGTTCAGCAAACTATTGGTCAGACTAAAGTAGAAAAAACCCCTCCTGTTACCCGTATACTATTTATACTGGATGCTTCCGGCAGCATGTCTGATAAATGGGAACGCAGTACCAGGATGACCGTGGCCAAAAAAACGCTGTGTGAGCTGGTAGATTCCCTCAAAAACATTCCTAATCTTGAAATAGGCCTGCGGGTGTATGGGCATGAATGGGATAAACGCTACAACAACTGCAAAGACACCAAACTGGAAGTCCCCTTTCGCCCGAATAATCATGAGGCTGTAAAACATCGAATTAAGAATATTGAACCCAAAGGCGTTACGCTTATCGCCCACAGCCTTAAGGAAGCCGCCTCCGATTTCCCTGTAGATAAAAATTCCAGAAACGTAATCATTCTGCTGACCGACGGAATTGAGTCCTGCGGAGGAGATCCCTGTGAATTGTCCAGAGAACTTCAAAAAAGGAAAATCTTTCTTAAACCCTTTATTATAGGGATCGGAAACGATGCCAGCTGGGATAAAGCCTTTGAATGTATGGGACAGTATTTCAATGCTATCAACGAAGGTAAGTTTAAAAACATGATGAACCTGATACTTCATCAGACGTTATCCGAAACCTCTGTAAAGGTAAAAATACTGGACATAGACAATAAGCCCACCGAAACCAATGTAAATATCACTTTTTTTAATTCCGTTACTCAGGAACCGGTATACGATTTCGTGCATTACCTTGATGAGAAAGGTGAACCTGATAAACTAAAAGTAGATGCCATTCTCACCTATGATATTGTTGTAAATACCATTCCCAAGGTGGAGAAAAAGAACGTAGGACTCATAGGTGGCAAGGAAAACATCATTACCATAAAAGCTCCTCAGGGATCTTTATTAATCCGCGAAAACTCTAAAGAATATAAAGGATTAAAAGTTATCGTCAGAGAAAGTAAAAAAGCAGAAACATTAAATATCCAGAATGCAGGAGTTAAAGAAAAGTACCTCGTAGGAAAATACGACGTCGAAGTGCTTACCCTGCCCAGAACTGTTTTTACCGATGTCAGGATAAAGCAAAGTGAAACAACAGTGCTGGACATCGAACCGCCTGGCACCCTTAATATTACCGACCACCTGATTGGCTATGGCAGTATCTATGAGATAAAACCCACTGGAGAACAGGTTCTTATTCACAACCTGGAAAACGAAAACAGCAGAACCATGCTTACCATGCAGCCTGGTAATTATAAACTTATTTTCCGTACTAAAAAAAGCAACGGTGCAAACTTCACTGATGTTCAAAACTTTACAATAAAATCCGGAGTTACTACGACACTGCGATTGTACAATAACAAATAACCCTTACCAGCGAACATCATTATTATTTTACCATTGTGCTTAGTAACTTTAAGCATGATTTCTCAACGACATTTATTTCTTCAATATCTTGCCCAAACTTCAGATGCCCCTCTGATGCTCGAAATAGAAAAGGCAGAAGGGGTAAAAATGTACGATATCAATGGTAAAGCCTATATCGATTTAATATCCGGAATCGGAGTAAGCAATATCGGACACAGGCATCCCAACGTTCTTCAGGCTATTAAGAAACAACTGGATAAATACCTTCACCTTATGGTATATGGAGAAATTATTCAGTCTCCTCAGGTAAAGCTTGCAGAGGCGCTGGTCAAAACCCTTCCATCGGGCCTGAACAACGTATACTTGGTAAACTCGGGAAGTGAAGCCGTTGAAGGTGCCATAAAACTGGCTAAGAGAGTAACAGGAAGATATGAAATTGTTGCGTTTAAAAACGCCTACCATGGAAGTACTACCGGCTCCCTGGCTTTAAATGGCAACGAATATTTCAAGCAGGCTTTTCGCCCTTTAATGCCCGGGATAAGACATCTTCACTTTAATAATGAAAACGACCTGGAATTCATTACCAGTCAAACTGCTGCCATCATCGTCGAAAGCATACAGGGCGAAGCAGGAGTAAGAATTCCTGAAAATAACTACCTCAAAAAATTACGGAACCGTTGCGATGAAACCGGAACCCTGTTTATTGCGGATGAAATACAAACCGGGTTTGGAAGAACAGGTAGATTTTGGGGCTTTGAAAATTTTGACATACAGCCAGATATAGTAGTCTGTGCTAAAGGCATGGGAGGTGGTATGCCCATTGGTGCCTTCATTGCTCCTCAGGAACTCATGAAAACACTTTCGTTAAACCCGGTTCTGGGACATATCACAACATTTGGAGGACACCCCGTATCCTGCGCAGCAGCCCTGGCAACTGTCAACACAATACTTACAGAACGACTGCCCGAACAGGTAGCAGCAAAAGAAACACTCTTTCTTGAACTATTGAAACATCCTATGATCCATTCCATAAGACATAAAGGACTTATGATGGCCGTTGAAATGGAATCTTATGAAGTGTTAAAAAAGACTATTGATAAAGCAATACTAAAGGGCGTACTCACCGACTGGTTTCTTTTCTGTGATAATGCAATGCGCATTGCACCTCCACTGGTGATAAGCGAAGAAGACATAAAAGCATCCTGTGCTGTGCTACTGGAGGCCATGGATGAAGTTCAAAAAGGATAAGGTGCCTGTTAAGGCCGGAAACAAAACATATCTGGTATGGTTGAAGTATTAGTTGGAAATCAAATAATTTATGGAAACTAAGACCAAACCTAATTTTGCAGATTTAATAAGTAATTCTGATAAACCAGTATTGGTAGACTTTTATGCAGACTGGTGTGGCCCCTGTAAAGCAATGGCTCCCATGATTGCAGAAATTGCAGGTGAAATGTCGGATAAATTAAAGGTTATAAAAGTTGATGTAGACAAAAACCCTTCTGTTTCTACTGCATATAAAATTTCAGGAGTTCCTACATTAATACTGTTTCACAAAGGACAAATCAAATGGAGACAGTCCGGATTAATACCTAAACCAGACCTCGTTCGGGTTCTTTCATTAAATCTCTGAGCAATAAAGGTCTGTTGCCATACCTTGTAATTCACAACGGACCTTTACTCCCTCCCCCTTAACTTTTTATACAACTGTCTCTTCTATACATAATTACCCATCCATATGTAATTCAAGGCTTCAGAACTTTTTTATAAAAACAATGCTGCTGCTCATCATGTTTTAAGTGTAATGGTTGAGTAAAGAAATAAAACATGGAGATAGAAATAAGTAATGAAATTGAAAACAAAGAGCTGGCGCTAGCATTAACGCAGTTTTTCAAAGTACTTTATATAGACTTTGGAATAAACAAGTTCAATGAAAAAATAAGCAAATGGTATAACCTTTCCTGGGAAGAATTCAGAGATGAACTGGAAAACCATAGTATCAATTTTAACCAGTGCCTGCTAAACGACTGGGAAGCATTCTTTCACATTCATAAAAAGAAGGTACTTTCTTTAATGAACAGTTAAAAATCGATAGAAGATAAAAACAACACCAAAATATGAAGCGAAGAAACCTCTTCGCTTTTTTTATTTATTTCTATCGTTAAACTTAACCTATTATTTTCATCAATAGCTCTTCCCCTGATCAAAGAAGGATGGCTATACCCTATAAAAAACTAAAGCACCCCCATGGTAAACTACTGAGGTGCGACTATATGGCAACAGTAAAATTGATAACTTAAGCTGTTTTATAAACCACTTTGTATAACAAACAGTATCAGTAATACTAATGCTACAAGTTGGATGCCGGCATGCACAAGAGGAAGCATCTTGGGTATCCCTCCTTTTCCGGCAGGAAACCCCGCAAGCCAGGTAGGAATGCCTTTAGAAAACAGCTTGTCCTTCATGAGCATAAACACCCCTAAAAAGCCTCCTATCCAGAAAAGCATAAAAGAAAAATTAAATAATAAATTACTTTGGCCAATATAGTCCGCCCCTGCATACGTCAAGGCTCCCAACGAAATTCCGGCAAAAATTCCATGGAGGGCCACTACAAAGTCCTGCCGGGGTTTATTAGCTCTGACATTAACATACAATATAATGCCCATTATGATGGTAAATGCGAGAAATACAAACAATACAGTCATAAATCAGGATTTATAAAAATTTAATACGTTAACCCGGCGGGGAATAAATTGTTTCTATTATAATGGTCTTAACAACTTAGCCCTATGAAATTTCTTTTCTTCTTTCTGTAATAATTTGTTGATCACCAAAGCCGCCTTAGCCCCTTCAGCTGCTGCAATAACAGCAAGCTGCATATCCTTTGCTGCATCTCCGGCCGCAAATATCCCCTTGACAGATGTTTGCATGTATTTATCGGTATAAATAAGACCGTTTTCCGTAAATCTGCACCCCAGCTGCATGGCAAGATCGCTACGTTGAAACTTGTCGCTACTGAAAAACAAGGCATAACGTTCCAGACAACTTCCATCTTCAAAAACAATTTTCTCCAGTTGTCCGGATCTGCCTTCGAGTCTGGCTATCTTTCTTGTTTCCACCCGAATTTCCTTCATTTCCATCCACTTCAATTCATCTTTGCCAACAGATTTTCCGTTGGTACAAAGGACAATATCGTCGGACCAGTTGGTTAATGCTGCCGCCAGCCCTAAGCCTGATCTTCCATAGCCGCCCACCACCGCAATGGGTTTCAATCGCACTTCCCATCCGTCGCAATAAGGGCAATGATGCACACTTCTTCCGTACAACCGATCGATACCGGCTATTGGAGGTAACTGGTCTACCACTCCCGTGGCAAGGAGGATTTTTCTGGAATAAAATTTTTTTCCTTCCTCGTCGGTTACAACAAATGCATCATTTTCAAAAAAATTAGCTTTCACTACTCTGTTCTCTTCAAAGGAGACATCGTATTTGTTCAGTTCTTCTTTGGCTATCCGAAGCAGTTCCAGAGGATTGATACCATCTCTGGAAATAAAACCGTGCAACGCCTGACTCTTATAGTTTCTGGGTTTTCCGGAATCGAACAGAAGTACCTTTCTCAAACATCTGGCCAACAACAAAGCGGCATTTAAGCCCGCAGGCCCTCCTCCTATTATTATCACATCATACAATTTTGAATTCGGTACTTTCATCTCTCAGGCACTAGTTAACTCTATAATAAACAACCGACACGTTTCTTTTAATGTTATTGCCAGGTCAAAACACCTGCAGAAGCAACACGTTCTGGCTAGATCTTACGGCCTGGACCATCGACCTTTTTTTATTCATTTTCAAAAGTTTATTTAAGTATAAGAGAGAGAAGATTTGCAGTTGTTAGGAAGCCTTCAGTGAAAACCTGCCCCACAAAAAAGGACAGTTAAAATAGGATAAATAAAAAAGAGGTCAGACCTAAACTACTTTACGTCTAACCTCTTTCAGGATCAAAAATGTTATGAGGATTATTCTTTATGACTTCATATTCGTGAACTGCAGAGGAATACCAAGGTCTTCTTTTCTTAACATACCGATTATTTCCTGCAGGTCATCAATTTTTTTCCCGGTTACTCTGACCATATCGTCCATTATGGCAGGGGTTACTTTTACTTTAGAGTCTTTGATCAGCTTTACTATCTTTTTAGACACTTCTTTATCCAGCCCACTTTTCACCTTCAGGTGTTTTTTAATCATACTTCCCGAAGCATACTCTTCCTGACTCATATCTAATGCTTTTCCGTCTATACCCTGCTTTACCATTCGAGTAAGAATGGCATCAATCATAGCATTGATACGCATGGAGTTTTCACTTACCAGATTGATTACATTCTCCTTTTTATCCAGTTCAATGCTGCTTTTGGAATCTCTGAAATCGTATCTGTTAAGAATTTCTTTTTTAGCAACATTGATAGCATTATCCAATGTTTGAGGATCAACCTTACTTACAATATCAAATGATGGCATAGATATAAAATTATAGCGTAAATTTAATCGGGTTTTGGTCAAAATAAAATTGGAACGACAAAGAAAAGGTTTTAACCGACTTGCTGCAATTTATGATTACCTGCTTTTAATCCCTCCTGGCAAAGGATTTATTAAAAGTCAGGAAGCATTACTCCCCCTTCTGCCACCAAAGAAAAGCTGTCTGATCATCGGAGGAGGTACCGGCACCTTTTTAAAAACACTTGTTACCTCCGAAAAGGTGCAGCATATTGTTTACCTCGATATAAGCGACAAAATGCTGGCAGTGGCATCTGCCAAAATCAGCAATCTAGCGCATAAATGTACTGTGGAATTCAGAAGAGGCAGTTTGGAGGATATTAAAAAAGATGAAACGTTTGACCTTATTATAACCAATTTTTTCCTTGACCTCTTTACCCGGGAAGAAGTGCAAGCCTGGCTCAGCTTTATCGATAAACACCTATCCGATAACGGACTCTTCTATTTTACCGATCTTCAGTATAGTACCGGCAAAACTTTTAAAAAACGGCTACAGCATTTTTACATACAGTTTTTATACGTCTTCTTTAGAAGCCTGACAGCCATTAAAGGTAAATCACTCATCGATCTTCGAACAGAAATACGTCAATCGGGTTTTACTATTGTACATGAAAAAGACTACAAAGAGCTATTTTATTCAGCCATTTTTAAAAAAAGGTCGTAAAACATACTTAAATAATAATAGAAACAGTTGAAATAATATAAGATTTTATCTCTTATATTTCATATGTTCATTTAATATTCATTTTTAACCGTCTTCTAAAATGGCTAGAGCGAAAAAAGATAAAAAAATTTTTGTACTGGACACATCCGTCATACTCTATGACCACAATGCAGTCAAAAATTTTAAAGAACATGATATAGCAATTCCCATAACTGTTTTGGAAGAGCTTGACAATTTTAAAAAAGGCAACGATATCATCAACTTTGAGGCCAGAGAGTTTATCCGGTTTCTGGATGACCTGTCGGGAACCTATATGCTTCAGGACTGGATCCCTCTCCCGGGCTCGAATAAAGGACGCTTTAAGGTAGTAATGAACACTACCAGCAAAGCTACACTCGATGCCGAAAGGGTTTTCAACGATAACAAAGCCGATCACAGAATTCTGAATGCCGCTCTAAACCTTCAGCATGAATCTAAAGATGCAAAAGTTATCCTCGTAACCAAAGACATCAACCTGCGTCTGAAAGCTAAATCGCTGAATTTGCCGGCGGAAGACTATTCCACAGGCAAAATTAAAGACGTAGACAGCCTTTATACGGGAAAAACCTATATCGAAAATGTCGCCTTTGAAGACATCAATCAGATTTATGAAAAAGGATTTATTTCTAGTTCCATAATCCCCAAACAGCAACTGATCCAAAACCACTATTATATTTTAAAAAGTGAAAAAAATTCTGTTTTAGGGTATTACAACGCCACCGAAGATCGCATCGAGCATGTTGAGAAAAGAACTGTTTACGGAATAAAACCAAGAAATGCCGAACAGACTTTTGCCATTCATGCGATTATGAATCCGGATATCAAACTGGTCTCCATGCAGGGAGTTGCCGGAACCGGAAAAACGCTTCTGGCACTTGCAGCTACTCTGGAACAACGGAAAAACTTCAAGCAGATTTACCTTGCCAGGCCAATCGTACCATTGAGCAACAAAGATATCGGATACCTTCCAGGGGATATTAAAAGCAAGCTGAATCCTTATATGGAGCCTTTGTTTGACAACCTGAAATTTATCCAGAACCAGTTCAACGAAACCGACAGCGATTACCAGAGAATCACGGAGATGGTAAACAAAGAGAAACTGGTTATTACGCCTTTGGCCTATATCAGGGGTAGAAGTTTATCCAATATCTGTTTTATAGTAGACGAAGCACAAAACCTGACCCCTCACGAAGTAAAAACGATCATCTCCAGGGCTGGAGAAAATACAAAGATTATTTTTACCGGGGATATATATCAGATTGATACACCGTACCTCGATTCTCAAAGTAACGGACTATCTTTCCTGATCGACAGGTTGAGGAACCATAGACTCTATGCACACGTAACACTGGAAAAAGGTGAGCGTTCCGAACTGGCGAACCTTGCCAATGAAATGCTTTAATTTCTGCCTGTTTACAAGAACAGAAAAGCAATTACTAATTTGATAATCATAACCATTCATTATCGTTTTAATGAATGGTTATTTTTTCTCCCGTCGTTTCACCTATCCGCGCTTCCACTTCAAACCTATTATTATAATAGCCTTTTCTCATACTTTCAATGGCATAAATGATCAGAAAAGTAAAGAAACCGTAGCGCTGGAATTGTCTCACATGAACAAGCTCATGGTTTACCCATTGTTCCACCGACAGAAACTCTTCTTTGTTCACCCCATGCAGATGAATGGTTTTCCCGAATACTATCGCAATATTCCTGGAACCCATATACCAGGCAGCAAGCTTGGCTATTAACGATTTTTCCTTGACTTTAACTTTCATTTTGATCTTCCCCAACTAAAGAATCATTACCGGGGCCATCTGGTTCCCTCTCGTTGCTTTTAAGATATTCATCACCTGTTTTCCGGTAAAAATAAGCTGCCAGTCCACCCGACAAACTGCCGAAAAAGTGCGTTTCCCAGGAAACACCTTTGGTAAAAGGAAAAATCCCCCAAACCAAACTTCCATATATAAAAATAATGACCAAAGCCAGAATCATTGATTTTTGATTTTTTCGGAAAATTCCACTGAAAAAAAAGAAACTTACAGCCCCATAAATAATCCCACTGGACCCGATATGGTACCCCTGTCCCACTGCGGATATCCATACCCAGATGTTCGGAAGGAAATAAATCCAGAGGAAAATCTCAAAAGCAATAGTCCGGTAAAAGAAAAACATAGACATTCCCAGGATGAGCAATGGGAACGAATTGGACAGTAAATGATTAATATCTCCATGGATTAAAGGAGCAAACAACACCCCGGAAAGCCCTGAAAAGGTTCTTGGAAAAATACCAAACTTACTGAGGTCATAATTAAACCTGATTTCAGCCATCTTGATCCCCCAAAGTACAATTACGTAAAAAAAAGGATAAAGAAAACTCTGGTAAAAATTTCTTCTTTCAATTTCCATGAGCTACTCTCCGATAATACGGTCCGCTATATAATTACCTAATGCCACTATCAAACTAAATAAAAGTGCCCACCAGAAATTTCGCACCTCAAACCCATCAATCATCCATTCGGTCACCAAAACGATCACTGCATTTATGACCAGCAAAAAGAGGCCAAATGTCAATATCGTCACTGGTATGGTCAATAGGACTAAAACAGGACGAAGAATAACATTCAGGATGGAAAGCACAAACATAACAAGCAAAGCAATTCCGAAACTTTTAATCATAATCCCTGGCAACAGATAAGCTGCTCCAAGAACAATTGCTGCTGAAATTAAAAGTTTGAATATGTATTTCATTTCAGGTTCTTTTAAAATTAGTAGGCACTTTCCTACTTTTTTAGGAACGCAATTTAATTCCGCATTGTTAAAAACCCTTCCTCAGATCATAATTCACAATTGTATTTTACCGCAATACAAAAGTTTACAAAAGTAATAATACACATTTGTAACTACCATTCCAAAGAGCCCACTGTTTACAACGTTAACTATATAACTTTTCCAATAAATAGCTTCATACTTACGATACACACCCCAGAAACCAGCCATTGAACCTCCCAAAATGAATTTTTATCAGTACAATAATGTAAACCATGTGACAATTAAAGTAATACTACACTTAAATTACATTTATAAACTGATTTACACTCGTTTAATCAATACAATATTTTCAAATACTAAAAACTTTAGCCATAAAATAAGTACTATATTTTTGTAAATTACATTTGTAACTAGACTTTTTAATGCACAACAAGGGATATGGGTTTACAATAATAAATTATCTAAAATATAACTAAACAAATACCACAAAACACTATTCACAATTGTAAAATTGCCTTTTGAGGCTTATTTTGAGTATTTACAAAAGTGAAATTTTATATAACTTTAAATAGATAGGATAAAACAATAATTCTGTTACGGAACACGATATTTCTGAACAAAAAAAACATTCGATAATTAATGAAAATGAAAAGTACTATTGCCGCTTCAATCGATCGAAGCGTTTATGAATGGATCATTTAACTCCCCTAACCTTTTGCTTTTATGAAGAGGGTCCTAGTATTCGTACTCGTAACAACTCTTTTTCTTTCCTGCGGAAAGGATGAAAAAAATATAACTATTTCAGGAGCCTTTGCCTTATACCCTCTTGCAGTTAAATGGGGAGAAGAGTACAGCAAACTACACCCTGATGTAAAAATTGACATCACAGCAGGCGGAGCCGGCAAAGGAATGGCAGATGTAATTTCAGGTAACGTAGACCTGGGAATGGTCTCAAGAGAGATCAATCCGGTGGAACTTGAACGCGATGCTTATGCCTTTGCAGTCACCATCGATGCGGTAATTCCGACAGCCAATGACAAAAATCCGAATCTAAGCGAAATACAAAAAAAGGGCCTCACCAGAGAAAACTTTCAGGACATATGGATCACGGAAAAATTAAAAACATGGGGTGAGGCTTTAGGGACCACCTCAAAGGATCCGATTAAAGTTTACACCCGCTCCGACGCCGCAGGAGCCCCCGAAACCTGGGCAAAATATCTGGGAAAGAAACAGGAGGATCTTAAGGGAGTTGGAGTGTTTGGAGACCCTGGACTCGCCCAGGTTGTGAAACAGGATAAGTTTGCCATTGGCTACAACAACATCGCTTACGTGTACGACAAATCAACAGGGCACATTTCTCCGGGGATTGCCGTCATTCCCATCGACATCGACGAAAATGGAAAAATCACCCCGGAAGAAAATTTTTATGGGACGCTGAACGAACTCATGGAAGGAATTGCCAAAGGAATTTACCCTCACCCTCCAGCCCGTCCTCTTTACTTTGTTACCAAAGGTGTCCCTACCTCCGAAACCTTAAAATCGTTTTTAAAATGGGTGCTGACCGACGGACAACAATATGTGAAGGAAGCAGGCTATGTGAACCTCACCCAAGAGCAGTTAGACGAGGAACTTAAAAAGCTGCAATAATCCCCAAAGCTTTTTATTGGTCATCATGCTGTCTGGTTCCCAAACCAGTAAAAAGTTCTGCTGTCCCTTTCCCTCTCTGACTGGCATTTTAAATATTATTAGCTGACAAACTTTATCGCAACTGAAAAGTAAATACTCTGGATAATAAAAAATAATTCGATTCGATCAATTAACTAACGAGGGATTATAGTGGGAAAAATAGATCTGTATCACAGACGCATCTGGGTAGAGAAATTTACCTTCTGGACTATGAAAGGGCTCACCTACCTTTCCATAGCACTGCTGTTTTTAATCTTCTTAGGTCTTATCTATAAGTCTATTCCAATTTTAAGAGAAACCTCCCTTTCCCATCTTTTATTTTCCTCCGAGTGGCAGCCACTAAAAATGAAGTTTGGGCTGCTACCCTTTATCGTCAGTACCATTTATGTAACATTCATTTCGATTGCGATCTCGGTTCCACTTTGTTTACTTTCTGCCATTTACCTTTCGGAATATGCGGATAAAAGGATGATCGCATTTGTCACTCCACTGGTCGATATATTAGCTGGTATTCCTTCGGTAATTTTTGGTATATGGGGAATTATTGAGGTAGTACCACTCGTAAGGGACTTTATCGCTCCGGCATTTGGAACCACCTCTTCCGGATACACCATTCTCACAGGAGGCATAGTCCTTTCCATCATGATTTTTCCTATTATCCTGCACGTACTTCTGGAGGTTTTTGGAACGATTCCGGAAGACCTTAAAAATGCCTCCTTATCTGTAGGGGCAACCAAATGGCAAACGGTAAAATTTATTATTCTCAGAAAAGCAGCCCCGGGAGTTATTTCAGCGGTCGTCTTAGGACTATCCAGGGCCTTTGGGGAGACCCTGGCCCTATTAATGGTTGTTGGAAATGTAATCCTGGTTCCCAGGAGTCCGCTTGATCCGGGATACCCCCTAACGGCCCTAATTGCCAATAACTATGGAGAAATGATGTCTATTCCCCTGTACGATTCGGCATTAATGCTTGCCTCCCTGATACTCTTTGTTATAGTTCTGATATTTAATTATATCGCCCGAAGAATCCTTAACAACATAGAAAGAAAAATATCTTAATATGAACATCAACAAACTGGAAGAAGGCATTGCTAAAGTTCTAATGAAAGCGGCTACCTTTCTCGTATTGGCCAGCCTGTTTCTGATTATTTACAGCATTTTGCAAAAGGGATTACCATCTTTATCCTGGCAAATGGTCTCCCAAACACCCGAGGGAGGTTTTTTTCTGGGGAAAGGAGGAGGAATATTAAACGCCATTGTTGGCTCTTTATACCTTGCCAGTGGCTCAACCCTTCTGGGATTATTGATAAGTCTTCCGGTTGCCCTTTATTTAAACCTGTACCGGTCCAAAACATCCAAATTTGCCAATTTTACCAGACTCTGCCTTGATGTGTTATGGGGTATTCCGTCGATTGTGTACGGAGCGTTCGGATTTGCAATTATGCTGCTGATAGGTCTAAAAGCTTCCTTACTTGCAGGAATTTTTACCCTTACTTTAATGGTTATACCAATAATGGTAAGAGCTATGGATGAAGTGATCATGACCGTACCGAAGGGGTTGATAGATGCCTCTTATTCCCTTGGGGCAACCAGGTTTGAAACCGCTATAAAAGTGGTTAGCAAACAGGTTTTACCCGGAATTCTTACGGCTGTCTTAATTTCCTTTGGCAGAAGTATAGGCGACGCTGCATCTGTACTATTTACTTCCGGATTTACCGATAGGATCCCAACGTCTCTGATGCAACCTGCGGCAAATTTGCCTCTGGCCATCTTCTTTCAGTTGAGCACACCTATCCCGGAAGTGCAGGACAGAGCTTATGCCTCTGCGCTGGTACTTACAATCATCATCCTGCTGATAAGTGTCTTATCAAGAATAGCAGCCAGAAAATTCACTAAACATAAAGTTTAGTTTAAACATTTTAGACAGATGAAAAAGGCAACTGATGAGCTCTACATTCCAATGGCGACCGACATTTGTTCCGAAGGCAATATTTGTGTTGAGGATCTAAATGTTTATTATGGCGACAGGCATGCGCTCAAAAATATTAACATCATTTTACCTGCAAAGAAAATTACCGCCATCATCGGTCCTTCAGGTTGCGGAAAAACTACTTTGCTAAAATGTTTTAATCGACTGATTGACTCTATTGATGGCACCAGAGTAACAGGTAAAGTATTGGTGAATGGAGAAAATATATTTGATCCTGATGCCGATGTAATCAATATCCGGAAAAAGATGGGGCTTTTATCTCAAAGACCCTACCCCTTGCCTATGTCTATATACGACAACGTGGCCTACGGACCAAGAATACACGGCATAAGGAAAAAATCCGAACTTGATCAGCTTGTAGAATATTATTTAAAAGAAGCCAGTTTATGGGATGAAGTAAAGGACAGGTTACATGCTCCTGCCTCAGGGTTGTCCATAGGACAACAGCAAAGGCTCTGTCTTGCCAGAGGCTTAGCGGTAAAACCTGAAATTATCCTGGGAGATGAACCTACTTCTGCTTTAGACCCTATTTCCAGTGCAAACATTGAGGAAAAATTTGTAGAGTTTAAAGAAAAATATACAATCATACTGGTAACCCACATACTAAGACAGGCTACAAGAATTGCCGACTATATTATATTTATGTATTTGGGGGAAATTATAGAGCATGGCCCGGCGTATCAGATATTGGAAAATCCAAAAGATGAGAGGACGGCAGATTATATTAATGGAATTATAAGTTAAAAAAATCCCGACAACCACCCTGGCGATTGTCGGGATTATCCTCCTGAAATTATCAGGCTTAGAATTACTTATGTCTTTTAATCAACACATCGAGTACCTCGTCTAGACTGATGTTCTTTTGTTCCAAAAGAACCAAGAGGTGAAACAGTAAATCGGCAGCTTCATTTTTAAACAGCTCGTCGTTATGATCCATGGCCTCAATCACCAGCTCCACAGCCTCTTCTCCAACTTTCTGCGCAACCTTATTAGTACCTTTGGCAAATAATGAGCTGGTATAAGATTTCTCGTCAGGGTTATTTTTCCTGTTTTTGATAACGCTGCTCAGATGCTGAAGAAAATAGATTTTCCCACGATTTTCTTCGTTCCAGCAGGTATCTGCCCCAGTATGACAGGTAGGACCATCAGGGGTTACTTTAATCAGCAGGGCATCCCGATCGCAATCCAGCGCAATACTTTTTAAATATAAAAAATGCCCGGAGGTCTCTCCTTTTGTCCAGAGCCTGTTTTTAGTTCTGCTGAAAAATGTAACTTTCTTTTCTTGCAATGTTTTTTCAAGAGCTTCCTGGTTCATGTACCCCAGCATAAGCACTTTCTGTGTAACCTCGTCCTGAATAATAGCTGGCACCAGACCATTATTCTTTCCAAAATCTACATTCTTTAACTCAAATTCTGACATTGATTTGGTGATCTTTTAGGTATTGTTTCAACTCGGGTACAGATATTTCCTTAAAGTGGAAAATACTTGCAGCAAGTGCCGCATCGGCCTTTCCTTCCGTGAAAATGCTGACAAAATGATCCATTGTTCCGGCTCCACCGGAAGCAATAACCGGAATAGATAAAGACGAAGATAGCTTTGCTGTCAGCTCATTGGCAAAACCGGCCTTGGTTCCGTCATGATCCATTGAGGTAAGAAGAATTTCTCCGGCCCCTCTGTTTTCTACCTCTTTTGCCCAAAGAAAAGTATCTATCTCTGTTGGCTTCTTGCCTCCATGTGTATGTACCCTCGACTGGTTTTCATATAACTTGGTATCGATAGCCACCACCACACACTGACTGCCAAACTCCAGGGCTAACCGGTCGACCAGTCCGGGATCTTTTACAGCAGAAGAGTTGATGGATACCTTTTCCGCTCCTGCATTTAAAAGAGCAGACACATCTTCTATACTGGCAATACCTCCCCCTACAGTAAAAGGTATGTTGACGTTCTGAGCTACGCGACGAACCAGTTCCACAAGTGTTTTTCGTTTTTCCAGCGTGGCAGTGATGTCCAGAAACACCAGCTCATCTGCTCCCTGTTCCGCATAAAGTTGTCCCAGCTCAACAGGATCTCCTGCATCCCTGAGGTTTTCAAAATTTACGCCTTTAACAGTTTTCCCGTCTTTTACATCAAGACAGGGAATTATTCTTTTTGTAAGCATCTTATAAGAACCTCTTTAGGTCTTCAAGTTTTATTCTTCCTTCGTAATAAGCTTTACCAATAATGGCAGCATAAACGCCCATTTCATTGAGTTTCGCAATGTCGTCGATGGTGGTTACGCCGCCGCTGGCAATCAGCTTCAATTTAGGATATTTATTGCGAATCTCATTATACAACTCAAAGGACGGTCCGGCCAAAAGTCCGTCTTTGGACACATCGGTACAGAAAAGATATTTTGCCCCCAATGAAGCATATTCCTCTGTGAAATCAAATAAAGATGTAGCCGTCACTTCCTGCCAACCACTTACAGCAATCATCTTATTCTTTACATCGGCACCGAGAATAATTTTCTCTCCCCCGTATATTTTCAGCCAGCTTTTAAATAGTTCCGGATTTTTAATGGCAATACTACCGCCGGTAACCTGCTTAGCTCCCGCGTTAAACGCGATCTTAATATCTTCATCCGACTGTATGCCTCCTCCAAAATCAATATGCAGAGAGGTTTTGGAACACAGTTCCTCCAGTACTTTGTGATTGACTACTTTTTTCTGACGAGCACCATCCAGATCCACCACATGAAGTCGTTTTATCCCCGCATCCTCAAATCGCTTCGCTACTTCCAGCGGATTGCTATGGTACTCTGTTTTCTTATCATAATCGCCCTGAACCAGTCGAACACACTTTCCATCGATCAGGTCTATGGCTGGAATAATTTCAATCATAATGAAAGGAAGTTATTTAATATTTTTTCACCGGTTTTTCCGCTTTTTTCTGTGTGAAACTGAACAGCATAAAAGTTATCTTTCCGGATAGACGCGCTGAATGGAACAATATACTCGGACTGGGCAATGGTATAGTCTGATAACTCTGCATAGTAACTATGCACAAAATACACAAACTCTCCTTCCTTCACGCCATTGTATAATGGATCATTCAGACCGGTAATTGAGTTCCATCCCATATGCGGCACTTTGTCTTTGGGAGGAAACCTCTTTACCTTCATTGGAAATATCTTCAGACACTCCACATCGTTCTCTTCACTATGCTGACACATCAGTTGCAGCCCAAGGCATATACCAAGAAAAGGCTGCTTCAGCTCAGGAATAAGTTTATCAAGGTTTCGTTGTCTGAGATAGCTCATCGCTGTACTCGCCTCTCCAACTCCCGGAAAAATTACTTTATCAGCAGCTTTGAGCAGTTCCGGCTCATCGGTAATAATAGGATCTACCCCCAGTCTGTTCAGCGCATAACATACAGACTGAGTATTTCCTGCATTATATTTTAAAATAGCAATTTTCACGTTCTTACAATTTGGATGTTCAATTCCAACTCCCGAGAGATGCCGACGATGCAGCTCTATAGTATCCCCTTGGTACTTGGTATCTGATTGTTGTTAAAATCTCTGCGCACTGCCATTTTAATAGCCTTTGCAAAAGCTTTAAAAACAGCTTCTATTTTATGATGCTCGTTATCTCCTTCTACCTTTATATTAATGTTGGATTTAGAAGTATCTGAGAAGGATTTAAAGAAATGATAAAACATCTCTGTGGGCATGTCACCTATTTTTTCTCTCTTAAAAGATGCCTCCCACACCAGCCAGTTTCTGCCGGAGAAATCGATAGCCACCTGAGCCAGGGCATCATCCATTGGCAACAGGAAACCATACCGCTCAATACCTCTCTTATCTCCCAATGCTTTCAAATAGGCTTCGCCCAGAGCTAAAGCAGTATCTTCTATGGTATGATGTTCGTCAATATGCAGATCCCCTGCCACCTTTACTTTAAGATCAGCTCCGGAATGCTTGCCCAGCTGATCCAGCATGTGGTCAAAAAAGCCAAGTCCGGTATGAATTTCTGTTTTCCCGGTTCCGTCAAGGTTCAGGAAAATTTCGATATCCGTTTCTTTGGTTGTTCTTCTGATGCTTGCTGTCCTGCTATTTTGTTTTTTCAGGAACCAGTATATTTCTTCCCAGTTGTCTGTACTCAACACAGCCTCTTCATTAAAATCAGAAGAAAAGTAAATGGCCTTCGATCCAAGATTTTTTGCCAGCTGAACATCTGTAAGACGGTCACCTATTACAAAAGATTCAGAAAGGTCGTAGCCTTCACCAAAATACTCGGTAAGCATTGCCGTACCGGGTTTTCTTGTCGGGAGGTTTTCATGGTCGAACGATTTATCAATGTGAACAGCATGAAACACCACACCTTCACCTTCCAGAGTTTTCATCATTTTATTCTGCGCCGGCCAAAAGGTATCTTCCGGAAAGGAAGATGTTCCTAATCCATCCTGATTGGTCACCATTACCAGCAAATAATCTAGTTCACTGGCGATTTTGGACAGACTTGTAATGGCTTTAGGTAAGAACTCCAGTTTTTCCAGAGAATCTACCTGCTTATCAATAGGAGGTTCTACAATTATAGTCCCGTCTCTGTCTATGAATAAAATCTTCTTCTTCATTTTAACTTAATGCGCACTTAACTATCCTTTCCATTCTGAAAGCTTTTGCAGTAAAGCTTTATTTTCTTCTTCGGTACCAACAGAAATTCTGATACTGTCTTCACACAGTCTTACTTTGGATCGGTCTCTTGTAATGATTTTATTTTCGATCAGGTATTCAAAAACCTTTGAAGCCTTATCCATTTTCACCAGCAGAAAATTGGCATCGGAAGGATGCACTTTAGAAACATATGGAAGCTTCTGTAACTCTTCGGTAAGCTTTTCACGTTGTTCAAGAATCTGGGCAACCATTTTTTCCTTGTTCAGGATATTCAACAGCCCCTCCTTCACAAACTGCTGCGTTGCGATGTTGATGTTATAAGGATACTTGATTTTATTGTAAACACTGATGATCTCTTTAGAGGCAAATGCCATTCCCAGTCGAAGTCCTGCCATTCCCCAGGCTTTGGAAAGCGTCTGAAGTACAACAAGATTCGGATACTGATCCAGTTCGCTAAGGAAAGAGGTGGTAGGAGCAAAATCAATGTAGGCTTCATCCAGCACCACAATTCCGTTAAAACCTTTCAGGACTTTCTCCACGTCCTTTTTATTCATCAGGTTTCCGGTTGGATTATTAGGGGAACAGATGAAAATTATTTTGGTATTCTCATCTACGGCTTTAAGGATTTCATCCGGTCTTAACTGGTAGTCTTCCGTAAGCGGTACCTGTCTGACTTCCACATCAGAAATTGCTGCAGAAACTTCATACATACCATAAGTGGGAGGTAAAATAATGATATTGTCTTTCCCCGGTCTGCAAACCATTCTGATTATTAGATCAATTGGTTCGTCACTACCATTTCCAAGGAAAATCTTCTCAGGGTCTACCCTTTTTATTTTAGAAAGGATCTCTTTTATCTCCCATTGCAGAGGGTCCGGATACCTGTTAAAATCGCCTGCGGCTACTGAACCATAAGGGTTTTCATTTGCATCAAGAAAGATACCTTCTTTTCCCTTGTACTCGTCTCTGGCTGAAGAATATGGCCTGGCGTTCTTTATGTTCTCCCGAAGGAGGTTATCTAAGCTGAACAAAGTAGTACTAAATTTATTAAGAGCTGCAAATTAGCTTTTTTATACCACATTTATTGTATTTATTCTTTACAAAAATTATGAATTTACGATTCCTGAACAAGGAAAATACATTTCCCTGCAATTGTCAAAACGGCCAACTATTCTGTAAGCAATTAAGGTTCTACCTGTGCTTAAACAAGATCCTTACGTCCAAAACCACATTCCCCTGACGATAATTTGCCGTTGACCGGATAACTTAATATCTTTACTTAATAATAAAAGATGATTGAGGAACTTTTGTAACCTGATCAGAATTATACAAAACTAATACACTACTAATGAAAGAGACATTCTGCTGGCAAATCGAGTGCAAACATACACCAGAAACAATTGACAGGATTTTATTGCCCATCCGTAAAAGAGGAATGATGGTGAACAGTCTGAACTATAAGGTTCAGGATGCAGGTTCGGCAATTTGCCTGATTGAAGTAGACGTTGATCCTGCTGAGTCTGAAAGAATTCATAAGAATATGCTGAGAATTCAGGATATTCATTCCATAGTGAAGCTATAACCGGCTTTAAAGGTTCTGAAGGAGCTAACTCCTTTTACTGATCGTTCTCCCTACTCCGCTATCAGGTGGATTGCAGTATTATAGAACTTTAGTCTTCGCTTCTTCCGCAAAATGCATTCGTCCGGAAATAATATCCCCGTTTATAGTATAGACCGCTTTAAAAGAAGCGGTCATCATACTTATTTCCAGATTGAAGTATTTGACAAAAACAGAGATTTCAAGGTACAATATCCTCACCGTCACGACTTTTATGAAATCCTGTTCATCACCAAAGGCTCAGGCAAGCACACCATCGATTTTTTTGAATACGAAATAAAACCTGGTAGTATCTTCTTCCTTTCTCCCGGACAGATCCATGACCTGGATCTTTCAGAAGATATTTCCGGTTACATATTTCTGTTTACTTCAGAGTTTTACCTGATCAATAAAAACGATCAAAACAAACTTCTTGAACTACCTTTCTTTTATCCTCTGAATCCAGGCTCTCCACCACTGTACTTAACTACCACTGAAGAAATAAAAACATTCAGTGATCTGTTCACTCAGGCAATTGCGGAAAGAGAAAAAAACTTTGAAGACTCGCCCGAACTTATCGGTGCCCTGCTCGATATTTTGCTGATTCACTGTAAACGACTTTATCCTCAGAATGCAGGAGATAAGATGAATAAGGGGCGGCTTCTGGTAAAAAGATTTAAGCAGCTTATTGAAGAGAAGTACCAGGACAACCTTTCTGTTAAAGACTATGCCGAGCATTTGGCAGTAACCCCGAATCATTTGAGCGAAACCGTAAAACAACTTACAGGAAGAACCTCTACCGATCTTATTAATGAAAAAATGCTGGTAGAAATCAAACGACTGCTCCTATTCTCTGAGTTAACGGTGTCTGAGATTGCATTCCAGTTAAATTTTTCAGATCAGTCCTACTTTTCCAAGTACTTTAAAAAGCTAACCGGACAAAGCCCGGCCGAGTTTAGGAATCTTTCAGGAAAAAAGTAATAAAGCTGTTATAAAATCAATGCTATTAATAAGAAGCCTCAAAGACAGACTGCTTTTGCTTCTATCAATAAGATACTAAACAGATTTACAGAAATGCTTAGGACCCAATCAGAAGAGAGGGGGAACAAATAAATTGGTGGCGAATTAATAGAATTAGTGACTTCTCACCGGAATGTTCACCATCACATTAGAGCGAACAGGCACTCCGTTTTCCTGAGCAGGCACATACTTTAAGGTTTTAAAAAGAGCCTTAATACTGTCTCCGCAACCATAGCCCATATCTTTAAGTATTTTAACATTGGAGATGGTACTATCTTTTTCAACAAAAAAAGAAACCATTACCTCTCCTTCTATCTTATTCGCCTTGGCCTCTGCCGAATACTTTAAATGTTTGAAGATAAACGTATATAAATCATCCTCTCCGTTCACAAAAGCTGTTTCTTTGGTCTGGGAAACTTCAAAGTTCTTATTACCTGTCTGACAAATTGCACTGAGTGAACAAACCAGGAAGGATGCAGTAACTACAAATTTAAGCATAGGATTGAGTTTATAACCCTTTTAATACGTTAAGTAAGCGCCCGTAGTTACTGAAGAATTTGTCTGAATCAGGATTTACAGGATTATAGGATTCTCAGGATTAATTTTACTGTAACTTCCAATTCAACAGAACTTTTTATTATACACTTTTTTAAACTGTAAGCTAACGGCTCCAAAGTTGATGAGTAACCCCATAGGAAGATTGATAAGCCTTTTAATACGTTCCGGAACTCCCGTGGTTGATGAAGAATTTGTCTGAATCAGGATTTACAGGATTTACAGAATTATAGGATTTTCAGGATTAATTTTACTGTAACTTCCAT
>Ga0207868_1000067_pt1 | contig 140651 bp, 124 predicted proteins | sample Passage237B_FD_187370 | JGI IMG/M metagenome (GOLD analysis project Ga0207868, IMG submission 187370) | Cellulose adapted compost microbial communities from Newby Island Compost Facility, Milpitas, CA, USA - Passage2 37B (SPAdes) (version 3) ...
GCCTGCCGTCGCCCTGGCCGATCTTGTCGATCACCAGCGCGCGGATATTGCCATCGTCGATCAGCAGGCGATGGCCGATTTCAACGTCGTCCACCACTGCAGGCAGCGTGCATGACAGCTCCACAGGCTGGCCCGCTGCGGGCGCCCTGGCCACGATGGCCGGCCCGCCGATGTGCAGCGTGTCGCCCACGCTTACTTCGATGCCAGGCGACTCCACCTGCCCCACGCGGATCTTGGGCCCGCACAGGTCGCCGAGCACCGCCACGGGGATGCCCGTCTGGGCCGACGCCTCACGGACCGCCGCCAGCGATTTCGCAAAGTTTTCAAACGTGCCATGCGAGAAGTTGAGTCGAAACACGCGTGCCCCGGCGCGAATCAGCTCTACCAGCGTGGGAACCGTGTTGGTCGCCGGGCCGATGGTGGCGATGATCTTGGTCAGCAGAATCGTAGGATGCCTGGTCACCATGTCTGATCTTGTCCTGCGTAATGGATGTGAGCGTAACATTTCCCCATGGATCAGGCGGGGCGTAAAATCCCTTAAATTCCCGGAATATTCTGCAGCATATACTGAAAAACGATTCGAGGGGTGAATCGACGCCGCAAGCCCGATGCACACTTCAGCCGAGCATCAATCAGGCCGATGGCTATCATGCACTGCGACGCTTCTACACCCTTTTCGCCGATAGGCCTTATGACCTCAGCAACTGCGACAGTTTCGTCCACCCCGGCCGGTCCGCTTCGATGCCTCAGTGTCGACGTGGAGGAATACTTCCACATTGAAGCTGCGTTCAAGACCATTCCGCGCAGCGACTGGGACAAATGGCCCAGCCGGGTAGAAGCCAGCGTGGATCTGCTGCTTGATCTCTTTCATCGGCATAATCGCCCTGGAACCTTCTTCATCCTGGGCTACGTGGCCAGGCGCTACCCCGCGATGGTCCGCCGCATCGCCGACGCAGGCCATGAAATCGCCAGCCATGGAACCGGGCACGACCGCCTGCATCGCCTGAACAAGGAATCCTTCCGCGAAGACCTCCACGCCAGCAAAGCCGTGCTCGAGGACATTTCCGGGAAAAAGGTGGTGGGCTACCGCGCCCCGACCTTCAGCGTGATGCCCGAAACCAGCTGGGCCATCGATGTGCTGCTCGACGAAGGCTTCACCTACGATGCGTCGGTGTTCCCCGTCCGTCATCACTGGTATGGCGTGCCTGATGCGCCGGATAAGCCTTTCCTGATCCAGAGCCAGAAAGACAGCCGCCCGCTGCTGGAAGTCCCCCCGCTGACGCTGCGCAAGTTCGGTAAAAACCTGCCCGTGGCCGGCGGCGGGTATTTCCGCCTGCTGCCTTTGTGGTTCATGAAGCAGGGCCTCAAGCAGGCCGCCCAGCAGAACCGCCCCGCGGTGCTCTACTTCCACCCGTGGGAATTCGATCCTGGCATCCCTGACATGGGTCTGCCTCGCACGGGGAAGATTCGCACGTACACGGGCCTCAAGACCGCCGCGAAGAAGCTGGAGTCCATTATCCGTCACGATGCAAACTGGGTGACGATGGAAGCCGCCGCGGAGCAGTGGCGCGGTGATGCGCAAAGTCGCCCGGTGTTCACGCTGGGTTGAATAAGGTGTTTGTTGGAGTGCGAGAAGACCCAGCCATGCAATGGCTGGGCTTTGGAGAGGGAAGTCATTCGCTCCAGGAACACATTCGCGCAGTCCTCAAATCAATCGCGACAACAACAACAACAACAACAACAACAACAACAACAACAACAACAACAACAACAACAACAGCAACAGCAACCCACTCGCGAACCTCCAGACGCTTACGATCTACTAAAAAAACAAAGCCCAGCCGTTGCACGGCTGGGTCTTTTTATTCATTCACCCATGTCTTCAACTCCCCATCAGGGAGTCACTCGCCTTACTCACGCTTCGACACGTTCGCCCGCGATCAGCTCGAGCATCGGGGCGAGCCTGCTGTCCCACGAATAGGCGTTTTCAATCTGCTGACGCGCCGCAGCGGCGATGCGCTGGCGCAGGGCCACGTTGTTCAGCCCCAGCTCCACGTGCTGCGCCCACTGCTCAGGCGAATGGGCCACCAGCAGGTGTTCGCCGTCGACCGCATCAATGCCCTCGGCAGCGGCAGTCGAGCAGATGGTCAGACGCTGCGACGCCATGGCTTCGAGCACCTTGTTCTGCACGCCGCGGGCGATCTGCAGCGGAGCGATCACCAGCGCCGACTGCGCGATGTACGTACGCACGTCGGGAACCGAGCCCACCACCACCACGCCGGGGATGCGGGCCAGTTCATGGATGCGCGGCGTGGGGTTGCGGCCGACAATCAGCAGGCGCGCGTTGGGCACGCGCTTGCGCACCACAGGCAGCACTTCCTGGGCGAACCAGCAGATGCTGTCGGCATTGGGCTTGTAGTCCAGCACGCCGACGAAGCACATATCGTGACTCGTGCTGTCGGGCTGAGGCTTGAAGTAGTTCAGGTCCACGCCGTTGCCAATGGCATGCAGGCTCGGATGATCACCTACATGCTCGCGATAGGCGGCGATTTCCGCTTCGCTCACGGCCATGATCGCGTCGAACTTGTCGTGCTTGCCCGATTCAATCTGACGAAGCAGACGGCTTTCACGGGCGTAGATGAATTTCATTGGCGAAGAGGTCGACCTGGCGTAGGCCTCCCACTTGATGCTGTCCACGTCCACCAGGTCGATCACATGGCGAGGCGGCGGGCCCTTCACCTTGGGGTGAGGATGCGTCAGCAGCCTGGCATATTCAATCATGCCCGTGCAGAAGGTGAAGACGGTGTCGAAAGGCTCCTGTTCATGCCACTGCAGGATCGTGTCGGCCAGGGCCTGACGGTAGAACACCGTGGGCGTGATGGCTTTGCCACGCGCCAGCGCGAGCATGGCTCGATACTTGGCCGAGCTGGCCTGGATCGGCTGAATCGACACGCGATGCGCGATGGTGGCCAGCAGCTGGTGATGCTGCAGCCAGGCAGGCTCTTCGCTGGTGCATGCGATGGCTACGTCAAAATGCTTCGCCAGCATCTTGAGCATGTGATAACTGCGGATGCGGTCGCCACGGTCAGGCGGGTAAGGCATGCGATGGGTGAGCATCAGCACGCGCTTGCGACGCTGGCCTGACTGCGGAGTCGCAGCAGCGTCGGCCGGGGCCTGTTCCGAGGTCTGTGTCGTTGCAAGAGTCGCGGTCACTGGGTTCTGCCTGTATCTGAAACCATCCATCATCAGGCCTGCATGGGGCAGGCATCAGACGTAGCGGTAGAGGTATTGCGGGATGTGATACTGCATGTGCGTGAGGATGACCCCGGTCACTTCACAGTTCGACGCACGCAGCAGACGCTTGGAGCGGTCCACCACTTCTGCGGGAGTCTTGCCCAGACGCACCACCAGGAACGTTTCATCGGCCAGCGCGCCAAGGATACACGCGTCGGTCACGGTGATCACAGGCGGCGTGTCGATGAAGATGTGGTCGTAGCGGTCGCGCAAGCGGTCGAGAATCTGAGCCATGCGCGGGCTCGAGAGCAGTTCGGTGCTGTTGGTAAAGTCGCGGTCGCCTGCGGGAATGAAGTGCAGGTTGTCATACGCCGTGGGGTGGACGGCCTGATCCAGATCATCCACTTCGCCACGCAGCAGCTGAATCAGACCGGGGCTGACGCGACGGTTGAGCAGCTTGCCAAACGACGGACGGCGGAGGTCGCCTTCAATCACGATGGTCTTCTGGTTTCGCAGTTCCGCAAACGCCACGCTCAGGTTGAAGCAGGTGACGCTCTTGCCTTCCTGCGGCGCTGAGCTGGTGATGCAGTGGACCTGCAGCTTGCGGTTGCGGCCGCGCGCCAGGATCTGCGTTCGGATGGCGCGATACTGTTCGGTGATGATACTGCCTCGGTCATGGTGCACGACGACCTGAGGCGAGTAACCATTGAGCGCGGGGTTGGCCACCAGAGGGCTGGTTTCACTGGCTTCCGCAGTCTTCACGCTGCTGAGCTTGCTCGACGCTGCTTCGCGCGGGCGCTGCATGACGTTGGACACGCTCATGTCCGGGCGTGCATGGCCCTTGGGCAGCGTCATGTGCGGCGCAGGCTGGTCGGTGATGGTTTCCTTCGGGACATCATCCAGAGGCAGCGCGGGGGTAGAGTCGTCCACCGGCGCAGCCTGGGGGTCCTGCTGTTCGGGAGGAACAGGCGGATGGCCTTCACGGGCCTCGCGCTCTTTCCTGGCGCGGTTCAATGCATCAAATACGTCGCCCATTGTCCATCTCCTCCGATTCGATGTTCAGTTCCACCGGGAATAGATCGGTCGTACTCGCACCAAAGTTGGGCAACATCGAGTCGATCGCACGATTCACGATTTTGGAATCGATCAGCCTGACGTTGCTGGAATAACCCACCAGCAGCGCGTTGTCACAGATCAGATTCACCACACGGGGCACGCCCTTGGAGCGATGGTAGATCGCTTCGAGCGCGTGACGGGAAAAGTCGACATTCGGCTTGCCACGCGAGCCGCGCACCAGGCGGAAGGCGATGTAGCGCGTCATCTCGTCGAAGGTCATCGGCTTGAGATGGCAGTACATCACGATGCGCTGGATCAGCGGAGCCAGGCGTGGATGCTTGAGCGTCGCACGCAGTTCAGGCTGGCCCAGGATCAGCAGCTGCACGAGCTTGTCGTGCTCGTTTTCCAGGTTGGTCAGCAGCCTGATTTCTTCGAATTCATCAATGCTCAGACACTGGCCTTCGTCGATGATGACCACCACCGTGCGCCCCATGGCGTGCTGGTGCTCAACAAAGCGGCGGATGTGCGTGAGCAGCGCGGCTTTATCGGCTTCGGGCGGAAGCTCGATTTCAAGCTCCGCGGCGATCATCTTGAGCAGCTGATGGCTCGACACGCGGGTGTTGTTGATGATGGCCACGCGGGCATCCGCACCCAGGCGCTGAACGAGCGTGCGCGTGAGCGTGGTCTTGCCCGAACCGATTTCACCAGTGACCAGCGCAAAGCCGCGCCGGTTTCTTACGGTGTATTCGAGCTTGGCCAGCGCCTCGCGGTGCTGATCGGTCTCAAAGAAGAAACGCGGGTTGGGCGTGTTGTGGAACGGCGCCGCAGCCAGGTTGTAAAAACTTTCGTACATCGTCTGCCTTGTCTAGTCCGTGTCCGCCAGTCGGGCTCACGGCGAGTATGGCCCCTGCTTATCGGCCGGTGACTGCGCTCTTGAGGAACTGCAGCGGGCTGGACTTGAGCTGCTCAAACTGTTCAGGCTTGCTCAGGCTCAGGTTGGCTGCTGCCAGGCTGATGAGCAGCACCAGAAGCATGATGCCCCCCAGCGCCGGATACAGACCCAGGTTGAACACCTTGCGACGGAAGGCTTCTTCCGGCGTGATGATCTCATTGACCGTCCCGAGCACGGGCAGCTTCAGTTCATCCACCGCGTGTTCAACGCTGCGGAACGAGTGGTCCATCAGTTCTGCGGCCAGCACAAAGAGCACGCCGACGCCCAGGCCCAGCATCACGGCCACGCCAACGATACGCAGCATGTTGGGCGAGCTGGGAGTGGTCACATCCTGAGCACGCTGCCAGATACGGATACGCACACCGGCGTTGCGCTGTTCGATGGTCCAGGCCGTGGTGGTGTTGCGCAGGTTCTGATCCCAGAAATCCAGGCGCGTGGTGGCCTCGGCCAGATCGGATTTGATCTTTTCGTAGTCGTCACGAACCTTGAAGAAGTTGCGACGCAGGTCTTCATACTGCTCCAGGCTCTTGGTTACTTCCGCCAGCTGCGTGTTGAGCGACTTGATTTCGCCATCGAGCGCGTGGAGTTTTTCGTCGAACTGCAGACGATCGGGGTTGTACATCTGCTTCTGCGTGTCGCTGCCGCCCTGCTCCTGCTGGAGCTTCTGGATGCGGGTGTTCACGTCGGCCAGGCGACGGCGCAGCGTCTTGACGGCCGGGTGTTCTTCGGTGCGACGCAGTTCCAGCAGCTGAACTTCCAGTTCAGATTCAAGCTGCACCTTGCGGGACGACAGTTCGTCCATTTCAGGCGTACGGATCAGCGCCGAACGCGGAGCGAATTCAGGGATACGCTCGAGGAAGACCTGCAGCTCGGCTTTGCGGGCCTTGGCTTCATCAAGACGCGAGGCCAGCGTGGACTGGCGGGCAGTAAGTTCCACCGTGCGGTTCTGGATGCTCAGCGGGCTTTCAGGCGAGACGTCGGGATAGCGCATCTCGAATTCAAGCTTGGCACGCTGAAGCTCAGCCACGCGACGCTGCATTTCGTCCACTTCGCGCTGGAAGAACGTCTTGGCCGAGAGCAGCATTTCGTCGAGCTGCTGACGCGTCCTGCTGACGTAGCTTTCCACGATACGGTTGGCGATGCGGGGAACCAGCTCACGCTCCGGGCCGGAGTAGATCACGCGGATCTGGTCCATCTGCTCGGAGTTGATGTCGTAGCCCACGCGCACACGGCTTTGAATCTGCTTGACCAGGGCATACTTGGCACGCACGCCTTCGGGGGTCAGTTCCCCTTCCGGCGTACGAGGCAGGCCACGGGTCAGCTGGAGGTCTTCCACCAGCTGTTCAATGGCGGGCTGGCCGCGGATTTCTTCCTGAAGCGTGCGGCGGACCGAAGCGAGCGTCTGCTGAATCGGGCGGTTGGCCACCTGAACCAGCGTCTGGTCATTGAAACGCTGGAACTTGGCCTCGGCGGTGTAGGTTCGAGGCAGGCGATGGCTTGCCAGAATCACCACAATCATCACCGTAACCGCAGGGAAGTAAAACTTCTTGCGATGACGGAAGGCAATCCGCATCCATTCCCGGAAATTCTGAGGCTTACGCCATGCCATAACCCATATCTCCCTGATCCAGACCCTGAATCTTTACAGACAACTTCACATGCCACCTGGAAGGTGACGGGCTGCTACTGCCAATGCCAGTTCCCGGCCAATTACGGCGAGGGAATGCCCGTCACACGGGCAGGCGTCGAAGCAGCGTTGATGACCGGCTGGACCGGCGACAGCAGGTTCTGCACAAACACGCCCACCGCCGCAACCGGGTTGATAGGCATGAAGATGATGTCGCCTTCTTCGAGCACGGCGTTGTACTTGAGGTCACCCTTTTCGTACATATCCTTGAAGTTGATACGCATACGACGGATCAACTCACCATTTTCGTTGGGACGCAGCACGACCAGTTTTTCAGGCCATGCACTGCGGGCCACGCCAGCGCCAAGCACGGCGTCCAGAACCGTATCGGTCCCGTTGTACTGACGCGGACCCCCGCCGATTTCACCCGCCAGGTAGTAACGCTTGGAGGCAAAGCCGGTGACTTCCACCTGGACGGTCACGTCCTGGTAGTAGCGGAGCATGCGTTCTTCGATTTCGCTGGCCAGCTGCGTGGGGGTCTTGCCTGCGGCGAAGACGTCACCCAGGAGGTAAAGCGTGATGTAGCCGTCAGGTCGCAGCGACGCGCCCAGGTTGTGAATTTCCGGAGCGTTGGGCGCGATGAAGCGGATCGTATCAGGCGGCTCAATGATGTAAGGCTTACCACCGACGATCGGGCGAGGCGAGCGCATGAACGCGCTGTAGTCCTTATAGGCCGGTACGCAGCCTACCCCGGTCCCAAGAACTATCACCAGCAGAAGCAATGCCGCCAGAAACCGCCTCGGAATATCCATCATTGCCAGACTCCTGTACTGGGCCACCTGTGTCGGTGACATGAACTTACGTATCAAACGTCGGCCTGAAACAGCTTGGCCTTGAAACAAAACCTGTGATTTCGTGCGAACCCTGATCTCGCCGATCCATTTTTTCCGCGACCGGCCTGTGTAATGACGCTCCATCGTAGCGATTGATTGCCTCAGTTCATAGCCCTGATCCCCTGATACGGCCACACAATACAATCGCACCGCGCCGGGGCGCAGTGCGATTCTTTTTTCTACACAGAATGATCGGACTCAGCCCTGCTTTCACAAGCCCGGCCCTGCGGACGATGCTCCTTACAGGAGCCCCGGGAAGGACTCAACGAGCCCCCTGGTCATTGAACTTGGCAAACGTCGCCAGAAGCAGGCGGATTTCCTGGCTCAGGCTCATATTGCGGATGTATTCCAGGTCGTATTCCAGCTTGCGGCGGACCGAATCAATATCCGTGTCGTAGCCGTTCTTGATCTGGGCCAGACCCGTCAGACCGGGCTTGACCGTCAGACGCTGTTCAAATTCCGGAACCTGCTGGCAGAGCTTCTGAAACATTTCCGGACGTTCCGGACGAGGGCCCACCAGGCTCATCTCGCCACGGAAGATATTCCATAGCTGAGGCAGTTCGTCCACGTGGCTGCGGCGCATCCAGCGGCAGGCGGGGATCACACGCGGGTCAGACTTGCCCGCCCACTGTGCGCCACGCGCTTCGGCATCGACGTACATCGAACGCAGCTTGTAGATCGTGAACAGGCGGCCGTTAAGACCCACGCGGACCTGGCAGTAAAGCACCGGGCCCTTTGGATCGCTCACCTTGATGAGGAAGGCGCACAGCAGCATCACCGGCGCAAAGGCCAGAAGCAGCAGACCACCGCCGACAAAATCCATCACTTCTTTAAAAATACGGAACTGCCGACGGGCAAACTCCATCAGCAGACTGCCTCCACCGGCCCCAACCATGACCACCGTTAACGGTTCAGGCATGACACCTATCCCTCCTCGATCAACTGACAACGATCAAGCAATGGCCGACCGGTCAGCTGTCCCTGGCAAAACCTCATTTCAGGTTGTATCGGAAACCCCAACCCTCGACATAACTGAAACTGCCTATCCCGGGCAGGACTTCAGCATGTCACAATGAAATAACGATCCCATCGGCCCATATCACGGTTCTGGACCGAGAACCCCGGAAAATGATCAGAGCATACTTCCCTAGCCCGATCCCTTACCTGTAGATCGTGGCCTGGCTCTGCAGCGTTGTCTATCCGGATTTGTCTGAGACATGACAACTGGCGAGGGGATCATATCCATGCAAACGGATACGGCCAGCTGTCGAGACAGGATCAAACCTGCAATGTCTCCTCCTCCAAATCGGAAGCTTATCATGACACCCCATACCTGCCCTGTCAAGGAATCGGGGATCAGGGTTAACGATTAAAAACCCGGCCAAAAGGCGTTTATACGCCCCTTGGCCGGGTGGCTTGACTCACTTTGAACCGGACGTTTCAGACCAGCGAAAGCCGGCATGTCCAATAATCAACCCCTTCCGATCAGTCGGCGGGGTGTTCCTTGCCTTCAACCTGGGTCACTTCAGGCAGCAGCAGGCCCTTGATCTTGCTGACCACCACGGCTTCGTAGGGGTAGGTCTGGGCCTGGGTGGTGGTACCCGTGGGGACATTGGCCGTGGCCTGGACGTAGATGGTGTCGCCCAGACGCTGGATGGCGTCGATGTGGACCCAGTACCCGCCGCTGCTGCACTCGCCCTGAGCCAGCACGATGACCGACTGGGAATCGAAATCAACCTGCAGGCCAGCCAGCGATTCAGCGCCGAGCTTTTCGAGTTCGGCAGCGCTGTTGGCCAGATACACGCCGGTGTCCTTGAAGGCGGCGTCGTTACCGGCCGAGCGCGACAGGATGGTCACCGGAGTCACCGCCAGCACATCGGTCTGCGAAGAGCTGGCAGCACCACCGGAGGAGCAGCCCGTCATCACCACACACGACAGGGCCATGACGGCCACGCAGATCCATTGCTTGAGCATTGCGTTGACTCCAATAAGTAAAGGAGGTTCAGTTCCGGAAGGTAACCTGAATGTAATCTACCCTGATTCAGACAAGCATACCATCGCAAAGGCTCCCGATTCGGTCAAGGGGTTATCATGGCTCTGCCGATAGGCTCCTCACCTGTGGCCAGTTGCTGCAGCAGCTTTCCTTCCGGGAACCGATGACCATGGACACGACCGAATCCATCCTTCACATTCAACAGCAGGCCGATGTGCATGTCGTCACCTTCCTGCGGGATGTCCATAATCCCGAGGTGATCGATCAGATCCAGAATCAGCTGCGCAAGCTCATCGAGCAGGCCCCTTCCCCGCGCATCGTGATCAACTTCGAGAAGCTGCGTTACGTGGGCTCGAATTTTCTGGGCATGATCATGGCGATGGCGATGCAGGCCACGCATAAGAAGGGTCAGGTGCGGGTCTGTAATATGTCGGCCGAGGTGCGTGATCTTTTTGCGCTGACCAGGCTCGACAGCATTGTGCCCGTCCTGCCTTCACTCGATGAGGCGCTGGCCAGCTTCAACTGAGGCCCCATGCTTACCCCGGAACTGACCGCCCAACTGACACTGCTGGCCCTGCTGGTTCCCCTGGCGCTGGCTGCGCTGGCCATTGCAGGCTGGCGAGGCAGGCTGTCGCCTCAACGACTCATTCACGCGCCGCATCGCCCTGTAGTCATTCAAGGCCATGAACTATTAGCCACCGCTTTTCTGTTTCTCACGGGCATGATGCTTGGTGCGTTGGCGCAGGAAATGATCTTTCCGCAGCGCCCCACCGACCCCACCGGCCGGGCGCTGATGATGCTCTGCGGACAGGTCATCGGCTACCTGCTGCCTGTGGGCTATCTGCTGGGCATGGTCATCCACCGACAGCAGGGCTGGCGTGCCTTCGGGCTGTGGCCTGTCGCCGCGAGACACTTCAAGACCGCCATCCTGGCCACGCTGGTGGCGCTGCCTGTGGTGATGGCGCTCAGCTCGCTTGGCGCAGCGGCGACCATCCTTCTGGGCAACCCTCCGCCCGAAGCGGGCCATGAACTGCTGAAACTGATCAACGAGCCTGACGCAAGATACGCCGGGCTGCTGGTCACGATTTCCGCAGTGGTTGTAGCGCCGTTTGTGGAAGAACTTCTCTATCGCGGGCTGCTGCAGACCTTCATGCTCCAGCGGCTGGGAACCCATAAGCGATGGGCAATTCTGCTGATTGTCGCGTTCATCTTCTCGGCGGTGCACCAGGGCAGCGTGCATCCGGCGATGTTCCCCGCCCTGTTCGGTCTGGGCCTCATCCTGGGCTGGCTCTATGAAACCACAGGCAGCCTGGTTCCCCCGATCCTCGTGCATGCCCTGTTCAACGCCATCAATCTGATTCTGGCGTCGATGATGATGGGGTGAGATGAGGGGTATGGCAGCCCCAGCCGTGCAACGGCTGGGCTTTGACGAGGGTTTGAGTGGGGATGTGAGCCCCATTCAAATTTCAAGGGTCAGCTGGTCTGGGATTTCTGCTTCGCCAGGGCGAACTGGGCAATGCTCAGCAGGATCAGGAAGGCCACCCCCAGCAGGGCGCCAAAGATCGCCGCCAGCACATCGGCGGGCTGAGAAAGCAGCACGCCCGGATTCCTGTTGCTGTAGAACCCCATGCCAAAAGCGATGGCACAGACCACCACTATCACCAGCGAGACATTTCGGAACGCACGCGGATAACGGAAGAGCAGCCCCTTCATCTGGGCCTTGGCCACGGCGTCGCCATGGTAGATCTTCAGAACATCGAGCATGCTCTGAACGTGATCCTCATGCACGGGAAATCGCACGGCTTCGTAGATCCGCTTCAATCCGTGCTTGGAGGTGTAAACCGTGCAGATGAGCAGTTCGGCGTAGTTGATGCCGCCATCGACAATGATGTTGCACGACATCAGGCTCTTGTCGTTGTACTTCGTGGGCATGCGGTGGAAGTCGGTCCCGACGATGATGGCTTTCTCGCCCACCACCACTTCCATCTCAGGCCAGGCTTCCTTGTACTTGTAGACGCAGGACGAGTATTCGCGGGTCAGCTCGGCCCGTCGGGGCTCCGAGGCCAGGAATCGCTGCCAGAGGTCGGCCGAGACGGGCCAGCGATCCAGAACCCCCTCCCCGGCCATCATCCGGTCATAAAGCCGGGCGTCGGCGGCAGCCATCAGGGCAACGACCAGGAAAAGAACCCCGCCCACGATCCCGATGGCAAACAGCCCCACCCGCCAGTCTTTGGTGATGGTGTCTTCGGGGATCACGAAAGCCGCCAGCAGGCAGAGCAGGCATGCCCCGAACGCCATCAGACACAGGTTGCGGAATTTTGAGGGCTGACGCATGAAAGGCGCTCCGGAATACCGATCTACCCCCCGAACTGGGGCTGTAATCCACAGTTTATCCCACAAAAAGGACTTACAGTCACTTTACGGGCTGGCGGACAGGGCTCAAGGCTTTTTTACCCCCCCTGACTTGGCAGCAGGCCCGATCTTCACTATCCTGATTGGCCCTGTATGCAGTGGCAGCACAGGCTTCCATACTGACCCAAGGATCTCTGCCCATGTCGCAAGGTACCATCACCCAGGTCATCGGTTCGACGTTTGACGCGCGCTTCGACGCCGACAAACTCCCCGAAATCTACAACGCTCTCGAAATCAAGACCCAGAAGGACGGCGAAGACTTCTATCTCGTCGGCGAAGTCCAGCAGCATCTGGGTGGTGGCCAGGTTCGCGCTGTGGCCCTCGGTTCGACCGACGGTCTGCAGCGTGGCACGCCCGTAACCGACACCGGCGCTCCGGTGAAGGTGCCCGTGGGCGAAGCCGTCCTGGGCCGCGTGTTCAACCTCCTGGGCCAGCCCATCGACAAGAAGGGCCCGGTTGTGACGGAAAACCGTCGCGCCATCCACCAGGCTCCCCCCGAATTCACCCAGCTCAACCCCAAGACCGAAGTGCTCGAAACGGGCATCAAGGTCATCGACCTGCTCTGCCCCTTCGTCCGCGGTGGCAAGATCGGTCTGTTCGGTGGTGCAGGCGTGGGTAAGACCGTCATCATTCAGGAAATGATCGCCCGTATCGCCCGTGAACACGGCGGTTACTCGGTGTTCGCCGGCGTGGGTGAACGTACCCGCGAAGGTAACGACCTCTGGCTCGAAATGGCCGAAGCTCAGTTCACCGACGCCTCGGGCAAGACCCAGTCCGTGCTCGACCGCGTGGCCATGGTGTTCGGCCAGATGAACGAACCGCCGGGTGCCCGTCTCCGCGTGGCCCTGTCGGGCCTGACCATGTGCGAAGAATTCCGCGACAAGTCGGGTAAGGAAACCCTGCTGTTCGTCGACAACGTGTTCCGCTTCACCCAGGCCGGTTCGGAAGTGTCCGCTCTGCTGGGTCGTATGCCCTCGGCCGTGGGTTATCAGCCCACGCTGTCGACGGAAATGGGTGAACTGCAGGAACGCATCACCTCGACCGACAAGGGTGCGATCACCTCGGTGCAGGCCATCTACGTGCCCGCCGACGACTTGACCGACCCGGCTCCCGCCACGGCCTTCAGCCACCTCGACGCGTTCGTGGTGCTCTCCCGTGGTATCGCCGAAAAGGGTATCTACCCCGCCGTGGACCCGCTGGCCTCGACCAGCCGTATTCTTGACCCGGGCTACATCGGTCAGGAACACTACAACGTGTCGCGTCAGGTTCAGCAGATTCTGCAGCGCTACAAGAGCCTGCAGGACATCATCGCCATCCTCGGTGTTGATGAACTGTCTGAAGAAGACAAGCTCATCGTCCGCCGCGCCCGTAAGATCGAAAAGTTCCTGTCTCAGCCCTTCTTCGTGGCCGAGCAGTTCACGGGCTTCCCGGGCATCTACACCTCGCTCAAGGAAACCATCGACAGCTTCAAGCGCATCTGCGCTGGCGAAGCCGACGACCTGCCGGAAGCGGCCTTCATGTACGTCGGTACCCTCGACGACGTCAAGGCCAAGGCCGAGAAGATGAAGGGCTAAAGCCCGAACCATCCATACCTCGCCAAAGGGGCGTATGGGAGATTGATCCACCAGGACCCGCTGACCCGATCAGCGGGTCTTTTCTTTTGCGCAGCGCGAGCCCCCGACGCCAGGGATTGATGCACGGCGATGGGTAACGACCTGCGAAAAGCAATGCTGCAGGGCATCCTTGTGCACCGCCTGCCCCCTTGCGTCACCCCCGCGATCCCCCCTCCTGGCAGTCCCGTCGCTCCCCCAATCACAGAATGAAAAAACGTCACCCCCTCGCAGGGATGACGTTCTGATTTCACATGGAACTTTTAACTGTCACACAGGGAACACGCATCATCTCCCTGACGCGCCTGACTCCCCTTTCCTCAAAGCCCAGGCATTGCATGCCTGGGTCTTCGCCGAGTCTCGAAACCCAACCCTTCCTCAATTCCCGAACATCGAACGCATGATCAGCGTCGGGGTCGACTGCGAGTTAGGGATCGTGATCGGGCCGGACCATTCCCCATTGGGCTGAACCGACAGCTCAATCGAGCTCACTTCATCCAGCGGCAGCGACGTGAGCTGAGGCAGCTGGCTGAAGCTCTTGAGCTGCACAGGCGAATCAATGCGGATGCCCAGGCGGTCTTCAGGCACGCTCAGGTTGATGTCCTGATTGCCAAAGCTGATGTTCTGGCCATCGCACATGAACTGGACCGTGCCCAGCGGATGCTCGGCGCCATCCACCTTGAGGATCAGCTGATAAGGCCCGATGATCTCCTGGAACTGGGCCATGAGCAGGTTACGCTTGGCCCGTTGCCATTCCGAGGTGAGATTGGCAATGGACTGGTCAGGCAGATTACGCATCGTACGCGCCAGAGGCGGAACATCGCGATCCGTACCACCCACGCGGTAGACCAGCGCTGCCACCGCAGCGGTGCCCACCTCAGGGTCAGAGGAGGTCACCAGCTCCAGCAGGCCGGCTTCATTGGCAATGAACGAGCCCCACTGCTCTCGGCTGGGCAGCTGGCCCAGGGCAATCTGCTGAGCGAACCAGACCACCAGCGGGTTGTTGGCGTTACGCTGACGCAGCAGATTCACCGCCAGCGGAGCCGGGCCGATGGTGTTCTCATACAGGCGGCTGGCCAGAGCAGAACGCTCGCCAAACGACAGGCCAAGCAGGATCGGCTCAACCGACGTCTTCATCGCCAGCAGGTGGCGACTGGCGGCAGCCGAGGCTTCGCTGGTCCCACGCAGGACCAGCTGAACCATGGCGGCGGCGGCGTCAGCCCGCTGAGGCTGATGCAGCAGGAAGTTGGCCGCGCCCACCGGCGTGGGGTTCTGCTGCAGGGCGATTTCCATCAGCGTCTCATATCGGCCGGTGTGAATGCGGGGATCCACACCCTCGGCCAGCTGCGACACATCCACCGGCGTGAAAATGAAGTTAGGCAGCGCCTGCCAGGCCAGCTGACGGATCTTAGGATCGGTCGAGCGTAGCGCCCGGAAGATGCCATGGTTGACCGTCAGCACCATGATGGGCGAGGAAATGTGAGCCACACGTCCCTTGCCCGCACTGGGCTGCCCTTCGCCTGAAGCGGCCTTCCCGCCCCCGAAGAGCCGGGAGATACCCGTGCTGATGGCCGGGGTGAGGTTCTGCTTGCCCGCGTCGGCATTGGCGATGATTTCCAGCGTACGCTGGACCATCTTGGTATCGAAGGAGCCGAGCAGCTGCTGATCCAGCCAGTGGGCGGCCAGGTTATGCGTTCCAGCCTTCTCGACGACGTGGATGATCGCTTCGATCTGTCGATCTTCGGGAATCTCGGCGAAGCGGATGCCCGCTGCCAGCGTGGAGACATCGTGAATGCTCTTGTCGCGGGTGTTGTTGAGCACTTCATCGAGGATTTCAGTGGGCGTCGGGCCGTTAGGATCGTTCAGATCCTTCTGAATCTTGGCCAGCGTGTCGCGGGTTTCCTGCGTGGGCTGCGAGAAGTCGATGGCCATCATGCCACGCAGCGCATCGAGGCTGGCACGCGGATCAAGATCGCTCTTGGCCACGTTCTTGAGCAGCGACAGCGAAGCCTGCGTCGGCGGGAACACCGAGGCAATTTCCTTGATGACGATGCGCTTGGCCTGCCCGTCAGTCCCCTGCAGCATGCGGTTGAGCAGCTGGTAAAGCTGATCGTTGACCGTAGCGGTCTGCGTCGCCCCGGACAGCGCCAGGGTGTAGGCCACCAGTCTCTGGCTGTAGGGGTGAGGATCCTGGGCGACAGTCATCATCGCCGCCACGTGCGTGGTATCGATCTTGGATTCAGGCAGCAGCACCGCGCGGCTGGCGGCGCGCAGGGTGTTGAGAATGTCCTGATTGATGCGCCAGGTTTCCTCATCGGTCCCGGTGATTTCCAGATTGCGCTCAAAGAGCATGATGTCGAACAGGCCCCAGGTGCGGCTCGGAGCCTTCTCGTCAAAGGTGTCAGGCAATGCCGCCACCTGCTCACGAAGCTGCATGTAGCGCTCGCGGGCCACGCGGTATTCATTGTTGGCCACGGCCGAGCGGGCGTAGAAATCCATGGGGTTTTCGCCCTGCTCGCGCATCAGCTTGGGAGCAGGAGGCATGGCCGCACTGAGAATCTGCGGGCTGATACGCAGCGGATAAAGCCTCTGCGGAACGCCAGCAGCAAGATCGATGGTCTTGAGCTCACCCTGGAGCATCACGCGGTCCATCTTCCAGCGGGCGCGGCCGTTGGAAGTAAGCGTGAACAGGCGGGTCAGGGTGGGCATGTCCACCAGCGACGCTTCAATATCACGGGCGGCGTCGCTGCCTGCTTCGGCTTTCTGGAATTCAGGGTCGAGTGTGCGCCACGCCAGGAAGCGGGCACCACGAACGCGAACGATGGTGGAATTGAATTCGGTGTCCTGCTTGCCTGCAGAAATCATGAAGGGAAGCTGAACGAGCTTGCGGCCGGCGCCGGCTTTGAACGTCCAGATGCCATCCTCGGCCTCGGCCGGGAAGACCATTTCAGACTGGAGCAGGGAAAGGAGGTCCAGATCAATCGAAGCCTTCTCGCCCGGAGCTTTGGCCTGGGTGTGGGACTGCTGCTGCCCCCACGACGGGCTGGCCGCCAGACTCAGCAGTAACAGGGCCATCACGATAACACTGCATCCAGCCCATCGGTTACCGCTCTGCAGCCGCTCGATTGCCATACGCCGATTCCTCATGATGTTTGCAGACCTGCAGCCTCCTGCTGACAACCTGCAGACGCAGGCTCCGCCGGGCATCACAAGGATGCGGTGATTCAGCAGGTACGGATGATCAATCGGTAGCGCCCCGTCGAGGCTGCCGCCTCGCGCCAAGTCAAACCATCCAGTTACAACCACGCATCCTAACCGCTGGCGATGCTGTGTTCCACCCACTTTTGCCCCTGACCGATCATCGGCCGGGGCTCAGCGCAGGCTCATCACCGCCTGATGGGAGAGTTCTGCGCCGGTGGCGCCATCAGTGAGCACCACCAGAACGGTCAGATCGCGCACGCCTTTGGGCATCTTTTCAGGCAGAGGCAGTTCCAGGGTGTAATGCGTGCCCGTCACGCCGCTGCGGTAGGCTTCTTCCCACTGCTGCGCCGAATAATTGGCGCTGGCGATGGTCAGCGGGTCCTGACCACTGCGGATGGACACCACCTGCACGCTGGCCGCACCGGCCACGGGCAGAAAACGCCCCTTCTGATCGCGCGGGCGGACGTAGACGCGAAGCACATCGGCGGCCTGATCGCCATTGGTGTCGACCACGCCGCTGAATCGATCAAATTCAATCCCCACGGCTTTGGGAACCTGAGCCCCTTCCACCGGCTGGCTGCCCTTGAGCTGCTGGTTGAGCACCTCAATGTACGCCTGACGGTCGGCCAGCGTCTGTTCCAGCTCGGTCACCTGCCTGCGCAGCGCCAGATTGTCCTGACGCAGCTCGTCGATGACCTGGTCCAGCTCGGTGCTGCCACCGATCCTGCCTGAGATGCACCCGGGCAGGACAGTCAGCGACGCCAGAAGCGACGCAGCGAGCAGCCATCGAGAAACGGGCCTGGAAAAGCTGGCCTTGACGCTCATGGATCACTCTTCCTCGCTGCTGCGGGTGCGATTCATGGAATCAGGGATGTACTGGAGGATCTTGTCGACCGTGCCATATTCGACGGCTTCCTGAGCGTCGAGCCAGCGGTCACGTTCGCAGTCGCGGGCGATGGTGGCTTCATCCTTGCCCGTGTGCTGAGCCATGAGCTTGTAGAGACGCTCGCGGGTACGCAGCATTTCCTTGGCCTGGATGCCCAGGTCAGTGGCCGGGCCTTCGATGACGCCGCCCAGCAGCGGCTGGTGGATCAGCACCCGGCTGTTGGGCAGCACGTAACGCTTGCCCGGTTCGCCGGCCATGAGCAGCACCGCGCCCATCGAGGCGGCCATGCCGATGCAGTACGTCGCCACGTTGGGGCGGATGAACTGCATGGTGTCATACACCGCCAGACCGGCGCTCACCGAGCCGCCGGGCGAGTTGATGTAAAAGTGAATGTCTTCATTGCGGTTTTCCTGCGAGAGGAAAAGCAGCTGAGCGATGACCAGGTTGGCTGAGTCATCGGTCACCGGGCCGCCCAGGAAAATGATGCGGTCTTTGAGCAGACGCGAGTAGATGTCGTACGCGCGTTCACCGCGGCCGCTTTTTTCGATCACCATGGGGATCAGGGTCATGATGGCATCCTGCTTGGTCTAAGTCGGTTATCACGCAGCACAGATCTGCGACGCGTCAGCCTGACGCAAAAACACATCGGCCGACGATGGGATTGTAGCAACGCGACTGGCATCGGGCTATCGCCATTGCCCAATCCCTTCTCCGAATCAGCCGTGGATCTTTTCCTGAGGGTCAGAACTCCTTCCGTCATGCTCGCTTTCGCGGGGATGACAGCAGCGGATCTCTAACTTTCCATCTCACCATCACGCCCCGGCCCTGCGGCGGAGAATCCAGCGGATTTCCGGGCAGCCGGCCAGCCATGCGGCCGCGGCGTAAATCAACCCACCCGCTGCGACCATCGCCATCAGCAGGATGAAATTGTCGTAAGGCCGCAAACTGGCCGGATCAATCCAGTAGTACACCGACAGCAGCGTCAGCCCCATCACCGCCGAGGCCAGCAGCGATTTACCCCAGCTCATCCACACCTCGCGCCCCAGCGGTTCACGCAGATACTGCTCGATGGCCAGGATCAGGATCACGCTCTGAAGAATCGCACCGACAGCCGTGGCGATGGCGAAGCCCTGCGCCCCCAGCGGCCAGACCAGGATCAGGTTCAGCAGCAGATTCATCCCAACCATCGCCAGCGACACCTTCACCGGCGTGCGCGAGTCGCCCAGGGCGTAGAAAGCGCGGGTGAGCACGTGATTCATCGAGTACGCCCAGATGGCCGGCGCGTAACCCAGCAGAATCCAGGCCACGCGCTGCGAGTCTTCCAGCGTGAACTGGCCTCGCTCATACGCCAGGCGCGACAAAGGCAGCGCCACCACCATCAGCCCCACACTCGCGGGCAGCCCGATGAACACGCTGAGCCGCAGGCCCTGACGGTAGATCGTGGCAAAGTGCGTCAGACCCTGACTGGCGCGATTGGCCGCCGCGTGTGAAAGTGCGGGGAAGATGGCGGTGGCGATGGCGATGCCGAAGATGCCCAGCGGAAATTCATACAGCCTCTGGCTCCAGTTGAGCGCCGCCACCGAGGCTTCTTCCAAGGGATAACTGTAGATTCTTGCCCCGAAGGTGAAGGTGGACGCCCCCTCTCGAACCGAGAGCGCCATGGCCATCAGCGAGTCCATGAAGGTGTTGAGCTGAAACGCCGCCAGCCCCACCACCATGGGCAGGAAGATGGCTTTAAGCGACGCCATCGCAGGCTTCGTCCCCGCAAAGCTGAAGGTGGGCTTTTCCAGCTTCAGCAGTGCGACAAGCTGCCAGCCCACCTGCAGCAGACCCGCCGCGATCACACTGGCGCTGACCCAGTAGATGCTGTGCACCAGCGCTGCGTCGTCGGTGTTGCGCGTGGCCAGAATCGCCGTGGTCACCACGACGATGTTCAGCAGAATCGGCGCTGCAGCGGTCGAGGCGAATCGGCCCTGGACTTGAAGGACGGCTCCGAGGAGCGCCACCAGACACACCAGCGGCATGTAGGGAAGCATCACCATCGTCAGCTTCAACGCCAGCGCCATCTCAGGCGACCAGGTGCGGGCATGGATCGCCGCGAACACCGCCAGTTCACCCAGCAACGTCAGGCTGCCAAGGATCACCATCGCCAGCGAAAGCACAAGCCAGACGAAGCGGCGTGCGATCTGCTGATCTTCGTGAAGCAGCTTCGCGTACACAGGAATGATCGCTGCCGACAGTGCGCCTTCGCCAAAGAGTCGGCGGAAAAGATTGGGAATCTGGAACGCAAAGACAAACGCCGCAGCGACGGGCGACAGGCCGAAGACTGCTGCCATCACCGATTCACGCGCCAGCCCGGTGATGCGCGAAACGAAGGTGAGAATCGAAACCACCTTCGCATTTCCGACGAACTGCTTCTGGGTCTGCTGTGTGGGCCTGGCAGCCGCCGGCGCGACGGGAGCGGTTTCGAGCGTCGGAGCCTTCTTCGCCACCGAGGTGCGGGCGGTGCGCATCGCCAGCAGCATCATCGTGGCAATGAGAACACCCAGCAGACTCACGCCCAGATCGATAAAGGCGTAGTTATGCCCCCCCACGCTGGACAGGAGCACCAGCAGGCCCACTGCCGCCAGGATCAGCACGGCCAGCAGCTTGCCCAGCGTTCGCGATCGTACGGGCCAGGCCAGCCAGCCCAGCAGACAAATCGCTCCACCCGCCAAGAACGCGATGAGCAGCCTGACATCGCTGTAGCGGAGAGTCCCCTGAATCTGCAGGCTGTTCCAGTCCACCTGCAGTTTCATCATCGGGAAAATGGCCATGAGCAGGCCCACGGGCAGGAACATCGCCAGCAGCAATGCTGAACCTGCCTGCAGGCGGTCCTGCTTTTCCGCAGAGCGACAGAGCCCCAGCGCCACGATCATGGTGATGGCGATGCCTGACAGATTCGCCAGCAGGTCCGCACTGCTCGTCGTGCGGCCGACGAACTGCTGCGTGAGTTCATCCACATACGCGAACGCCGCAGCCGCCAGCGTCCCGATCACGATGTGGCGTAGCCACGAAGCCTGCTTACCCGCGACGCGCGCAAGAATCGTCAGCGCCGCCAGCACCGCCATGGCCGCGGCGTGGACGGGCTTGTCGAGGTTCACATCGCCCATGCTCTGGGTTTCATTGACCTTGATGGACAACTCAGGCCAGTGCGTGGAAAGAAACAGCACCGGGGCATAGATCATCAGCGCCGGACGTGCCAATCGCTGAATCAGCGGATTCATCGGTCTTGCGCCATCGAAGCCACGTGTTCCACCAGCGCCCGGTAATCCTGAGCCCCTGCGCAGTTGGGCTCATAATCGAAAATCGTCTGGCCATGACTGGGGCTCTCGGCCAGCTTGATGTTCCTGCGCACCGGCGGCTGGAGCACCACTGCATTCTGCCAGGGCACATCAGGCATCTGACGCGCGGCTTCAAAGAAGCCCGTCAGGTCGTTGACCACTTCGTTGGCCAGCACGGTCTGACCTTCGTACATGCAAAGCACCACGCCGGCGACCTTCAGGTCGGGGTTGATGTTCTGGCGGATGATCGACACGGTTTCCAGCAGCTTCGACAGCCCCTGCAGCGCCAGGAAGTGAGCCTGCATGGGCACGAGCACTTCCGTGGCCAGACACAGCGCGTTGATGGTCAGCAGGCCCAGCGAAGGCGGACAGTCGAGCAGCACGTAGTCGAACGCAGCTTCGGCGTCGCTGCCCTGCGGGTAGAGCAGTTTGTGAACCTTATCGCGCAGCACATGCTGGGCGTGGCCTTCCTGCGCCTGGCTGGCCAGTTCCGATTCCACACCGGCCAGGTTGGTCTGCGCGGCCAGGACGCTCAGGTTCTCGCCGACCTGCTGAACTACGTCACTGGCGGCCACCTGCACATCGGTGAGCAGTTCGTAGACGGTCTTTTCGAGGGAGTCGGGGTCCAGGCCGACATGCAGCGTCAGGTGGGCCTGCGGGTCCAGATCGATCAGCAGCACGCGATAGCCCAGGCGGGTGAGCCCGGCGCCGATGTTGACGGTGGTGGTGGTCTTGCCCACGCCGCCCTTCTGGTTGATCATCGCGATGACGCGCGGCCTGGCGAGCCTGCGCTGAGGCATGGGCCTGGTGGGAGCCTGTTCGACGGCTGGAGCTTCGATAGCCGGGGAGTTTTCTTGAGTCACGGAAAGACGCCTCCATGCGTCCGTCCACGCCCTGAGCCTGGCCGGCCCCTGACGGGACGCGCGGGTTGATTCATCGGTATTCTGACCTCGGCGGCATGAGCCCGACCGACGTGCGAGTATAGCATGCTCAGGCAGGCAGCTACCATCCCGGCGGGCAGTTTCGTCGCCAACGTCCGCCCGTTGAGTTAGGCTATCTGTCGCAACGCCGCTTCACGGAGGACATCCCCGGTCATGCAGGCCTGGCTGGAACACTATCTCACCGCACGGGTCTTCCTGACGCTGGCCATCGCGGCCACGCTGCTTCTGCTGCTGTCCCTGGGACTCAGCTGGCGTTCACGCATGCCCTGGCCAAAGCAGGCCATCGCCCTGTGGGGAGGTCTGTCGATCGGCCTGTGGGCGGGACTGGTCAGCCGCAATGAATGGGAAAAGTCGGCGGCGATCTCGCTGGCTGTCGCTGCTGTGATCAGCGCGGTGGTGTTCGCCCTGCTGCTGGCAGTCCCTGCGATCTGGCAGCGGATCAAGCACAAGGGAATGATCGCCCGGGCGCAGCAGGCCATCGGACGGACAGGCCGGGTGTATCGCACGCTCGACAGTCAATCCGATGATGGCATCGTCGAAGTCGATGGGCTGGGCCGTTTTCCTGCCCGGTGCGAAACGCACAAGAGCGTGGCCGCGTTCACGGCGGTTCAGATCATCGAAGCGGACGATCAAGGCAAGCTGCGAGTCACACTCGCACCGTCATCAGAACGCCAGTAAATCAGGGCGACAGGCGTTCGAGCTTCCAGCTGTCATCAGCCTGGCGTGTGTAACGCAGGCGGTCATGCAGTCGGCTGGTGCGCCCCTGCCAGAACTCAATGGTCGTGGGCTTCACACGATAGCCGCCCCAGAAGTCAGGCAGCGGAACGGTGCTGTTGTGATACTGCTTTCCAAGGCGGGCGATCTCGTTGTCGAGCACTTCGCGTGAAGGAATCACGCTGCTCTGACGCGATGCCCACGCACCAAGCTGACTGCCCAAAGGTCGACTGTGGAAGTACTGCTCGGCTTCCTCGCGCGACGTACGGCGGGCCACACCACGGATGCAGACCTGTCGCTCAATGGGCAGCCAGAAGAAGTTAAGCGCCACATTGGGATTCTGCTCAATGTCCTGCGCTTTGCGGCTCAGATAGCTCGTGTAGAACAGGAATTCGCCCTGATCGATCCCCTTGAGCAGCACCACGCGCACCGTGGGAATCCCCTCGGGCGACACCGTGGCCAGCGTCATGGCGTTGGGCTCGGTGATCTCGGCGGCGACGGCCTGGTCGAACCAGCGCTGAAACTGCCCCATCGCATCAGGCAGCGCATCGTGCTCAAGCAGATGCGACTGACGGTAATCCTGACGAAGATCCGCAATGCTTCTCATGTGAATGCTCCAGAGCAAGCATCATACGGATTTTAATGCGATCAGGAGAAGTCCCCGGTTCGGTGAACCGGGGCTTTGGTGAGACTTTTGTCCGCGATACCATGGGAAAATGTCCACTTCCGGGAACCACTGGTATCACTGCATCGTCTCCACGTATGGATCGTGGATCCGTGGGGATTCGCGCGGGTGGCGATCGAAACATCAGCGGGAGCACGTGACAGGCGATTACAAACATCCGCCTCCGCCGGGGATGTACGACGCACAGCGGCAAGAATCCCTCAGAAAGATGGAGCGAGAGCCAATCCTGCTCACGCCAATTCAACGACGATTGATCTGTACGCTGATCGTCGATTATCTGAATCACGTCGATGTGACGTATGCCGACCTGTGCGTCAGCGCCACCCATTTTTATCTGCTGGTGAAAGTTCCTCCTGCCGCCAGAGATCGCATTGTCGGGCTCAATGAGCACAATGCCTTGAAGGATGGACGCAATCCTCTGCCTCGCTATCTCTGGGGAGAATCAAGATGCGGACTTCTCTGGAGATGCGTAAATCGGGTCACCACACGGCCCCCGGGAGGCCTCTGGGGTGTGCGTTCGAAGGTTATTCCCATTCATGATCGAAATCATCAACTGCGGGTGGTGAGATACATTCGAAATCACCGGCGCGAAGGCGCCGCAGTGTGGTCCGATTTGAAGTCGAATCTCCCCTCAATCCCCTGAATAAAAAACAAAGCCCCGGTTCACTGAACCGGGGCCTGCGTAGTCTGTGCGTTCTATTCAATTCAGCGAAGAATTACTTCGCCTTTTCGAACAGTTCGGTCACCTTGTTCCAGTTGACCACTTCCCAGAAGGCCTTGATGTAGTCGGGGCGGCGGTTCTGGTAGTTGAGGTAGTAGGCGTGTTCCCACACGTCCAGGCCCAGGATCGGCGTACCCACCACGTCAACCAGGCCCTTCATCAGCGGGTTGTCCTGGTTGGGGGTGGAGGTGACCACGAGCTTGCCATTGGAGACGACCAGCCAGGCCCAGCCGGAGCCGAAGCGCTTGGTGGCGGCGTCAGCGAACTTTTCCTTCAGAGCATCGAAGCTGCCTAAGTCGCGCTGGATGGCGGCATCGAGCGCACCGGCCGGGACGCCACCCTTGCCCTTGGGGGCCAGGAGCTGCCAGAACAGCGAGTGGTTGTAGTGACCGCCGCCGTTGTTGCGCACCGCGGTGCGGATGGCTTCAGGCAGGGTGTTGATGGTTTCGTTGAGCTTCTCGATGGAGAGCCTGGCGATGTCATCGTGACCTTCCAGAGCCTTGTTGAGGTTGGTCACGTAGGCGTTGTGGTGCTTGCCATGGTGAATCTGCATCGTCTGGGCATCGATGACAGGTTCCAGGGCGGCGAAATCATACGGAAGAGAAGGCAGTTCGTAAGCCATTTGCTTTGCTCCTTTGGCTGTAAATCCGGGGATTGGGAAAGCAAGAACTCGTGAGACCGCCAACAGATTGTCGGCCTGCGGGTCCGTGCAAAGAAGCCATGATGTTACATGCACGCCCCCCCCGGTCAAGGCGGAGTGTCCCTGATAACGCCGGGAACGACGCAACTTATCTGTAAATCAGTCAGCAAGTTCCCGATGGCAGGGCCAGCCTCGATCAGGGGAAATAATGCTGCCTCGCCAGCGGTTGTTTATTACAGGGACAGCATGAATCCACTGCGGCTAAACCCTCTCCCCTTTTACCCGGCCCTTCGAGACGGATGGGCCTGCCACTACCCTGTCCACCTACCCTGTTGAGAAGCTTTTTTAAAAATTTATTAGAATTATTCTAAAATTAGAGAACAAATTCCATGAACACACGGTAAGTTTAAGTAGTCGTCTAAGGGTTTGTACTATGCCCGAGGACAGCAAAGGACCCCACCGGTTGAGAGGCTGGTGGGAGGAGGCAAGGGAAAGTCCTTTGAGAAAGATTATTCCGGGTCTGTCAGGCTTCGTGCCAGGCAGACAGAAAGGCAGGTGTGAGATGATGAAGACACTCAGCCCTAACTACTCTCCCCAGGCTAAGGCGCGTAAGACTGCCGGCGCGGCCAAGGCCAGTGCTTCGACCAAGGAAAACCAGGCGCCCGCCATGGCTTCGCTGAGCCCCAGCAGGCAGGCGACGCTGAATCAGCTGCTGACCAGTAAGTGCGACTTCGTGCACAACCAGGTGTTCGAAGATCCGCAGGCCCAGCAGAAGGTTTTTGATGAAGCGCCGGAAATCCGTCGCCCGGATACCAGCTGGTATCACCCGGTGATGGACAAGCTGACGCCTGACATGCGTAACCTCAACACCTCGACGCTGATTCTCACCGCCGAGGAAGAACGGGCGCTGTTCCTTCAGTTCAACTACTGCCGCTACCGCGTGCATCAGATGCGCGAGGAAATCGGCGAAGGTCAGCCCACGCTCGAACAGGCTCGCGACATCCTCTACTGGCACGACAAAGCCGAAGCCTTCCGCGACCAGATCGCCCAGACGAACCTGGCCCTGGTCCTGGCGATGGCCAAGCGTACCCGGATGAGCGAGATGGACTTCTCTGACCTGGTCAGCGAAGGCAACATGGCCCTGCTCCGCGCAGTGGACAAGTTTGATGCCGCCCGCGGCTTCAAGTTCTCCACCTACGCCTGCCGGGCGATCCTCAAGGCGTTCTCTCGCTCGGGCATGAAGCTCAGCAAGTACCGCCAGCTGTTCCCGACGGACTTTGATCCGAAGTTTGAGAAGTCCGACTACATGGATAAGAAGCGGGCTGCGCATGAGGATGACTGCGTGGACGAGCTCAAGGAAATCTTCCGCGACAATACCGCCGAACTGACGGACATTGAAAAGGAAGTGATCGAGCACCGCTTCGCCATCGGCGACAAGCAGAAGGCCGACCCCGATGCCAGCCCGCTGACCCTTGAACAGGTGGGCAAGATCATCGGTGTCACCAAGGAGCGTGTCCGCCAGATTCAGAACAAGGCCCTTGAAAAGCTGCGTAACAGCCTGGAAAACGGCTACCTGTCCTGAGTCTGAACAATCAGCCCCCTCCCTGGCCCAGGCGCTATTACAGGCCTGGGCTATTTTTTATCCATTGTTTTTGTCGCAGCCCGCGTGTCTCAAAGCAGCGTACGGAATTCATGGGCCTCGTAGGAACTGGCTTCCTCGGCCAGGCGGTCCATGGTCATCTGCAGGCGGCGCTGGATGAGCGTGCGCCAGCCTTCCTGACTGCGTCGCCCGGCGTCATGCGTGTTCAAAGGCTCACCAATGCGCACCAGTGTGTGAGGCATCGGATGATGCGTGAACGCATGCTCGATGGCCACAGGCAGCAGCGTGATGTCATCAAACTGCTGGGCCAGCCGAATGATGGCGCTGTGAATGGGCACGGGTCGAAACCGCGCATCGGTCGGGCCGGGCGTGGTTCCCATCCACAGCATTGATCCCGGGCAGGAAAGCACGTTGCTGGCAATCTCCATGAACTGCCTGACGCCCCGCCGGCCTGTTCCGATTGGGAAGAAGCCGGCTTTGGTGGGCAGGTGGCGATGCTTGATCCACTGCTGATTCGCCGGCGCGTAGTGACGCCACGATGGCCAGAGTCTGGTCGCCAGAAACAGCCCCACCGAGGGCGTCCAGATTGACGGGTGATTGCAGTAAAGCAGCACCGGCTTGTCGGGCAGGTCAGGCGGCAGGCCACGCAGGCTGATGCGCACCGCGCTGAAGTGCTTGCGCAGCATCCTGGCCGTGCCCCAGCGGGCCCATTTGATCGCTCGCTGACTGATCACAGGCAGCATGGGAACACGCTGGTCCCGTACCAGTGCCATGGGCGTCGCAGCGGCGTCCAGGCTGTCGAGCGGGTCGAGACGATCCACGCTGGCCTGATCTGAAATCGGGCCGGCCGCGGGCGGCTCGGCGGAGGAGTCCGAGGGATGTTGATTGAGTCTGGCCACAAAATTCATACGGAACTACTATACGAATGAGAGAAATGACTTAGCCCCATGATGGCAAGTACAAAGTGGAATTCAACCCTTTTTGGTCCTCAATGTCCCATCTGGATAAGACAGGTAATTCACCCGCCAGCCCATGTGAGCTGGACCAGGCGCGTCTGCGCTCCCTGGCGCGGGTGTTTAATGTCCCTGCGGCCCCGGCTCCGGGCGATGGTGATGCCCTCCGAAATCAGCTCGGCCGCGTTCCCGATGGGCTCTGGCTGGTGGTCAGACGGGATCCCCTCCACCGGCCTGTCGTGCTGGCGACGTATCCTCTGGTTCAGGACAGGCAGACGGGTTTCCGCCCGTTTCCCAACCTGCTCTGGCTCACCGATGTGAACCTGAGCCGGGCGGTGAGTGACCTGGAAAGAGTGGGCTGGCTCACGCGACTCCAGACTGAAATCAACGACAATCTCCATTTGAGCCAGCAGCTTGCGCAGCATCACGCCCAGTATGCGCAGATGCGCTGGGATGCATTAATCCCCGAAGATCAGCAGCTGGTGAAAGAACGAGGCTGGGAATCTGAGCTGGCCCAGCGTGGTATTGGCGGACTGTCTCCCGAAGGAACCCGCCTGAAATGTCTGCATGCCCATGTCGCTCAGGAGCTGGTTACAGGCAACGCGCTGGGCAGGCGGGTACTGGAACTGATTCACTCCTCCGACACCCGCCAGTGACCGTATCAGCCATCTCCTGATTTCCCACAATAACTCGCAGTCTATCAAGTAGATGCCTTGGCCTGCCGACTGACAGGTAGTACCATGCGGATACTTATTTCAATCCCTGCCGGAGTTGTAGACGGATGAGTCAAGAACTGGGCGATGAACTGCTGAATCTGGCCAATGCCAACGCCATCCGCGATACCAGCGCGCAGGGGCGATCTTCTGGCAACACGCCTGCTCAGGAGCAGGACGACTATGTCGCGGCGGAAGTGGAAGCAGAGCTCGATGAAAGCGCTGGTGAAGAACCTGTGGCACCCGAAGTGAGCTTCGCGGCGTCGACCATCCGCGCCCCTCTGCAGGATCAGACCATGACCTTCGCCGGTCAGCAGCCCGCCTACCGCCCCGCTCCGCCTCATGCAGGCAAGAAAAAGAGCAGCGAATTCAAAGCTATCGCCGCCCCCATTCTCATGACTGTGGGCGCGATGCTGCTGATTCCCGCCTTCTGGGCCGTGCTGGTGCTCGCCGGCGCGAGCGTGCCCATGGCTGATCGTGAAGATGCCCCGACCATGGCCAAGGTGATGCTGCTCTGCTGGCCGCTGGCACTGTCGCTGATTGTCCCGGCGACCTTCATCTTCCTGCAGCTGGCCGCCGAGCGTAAAAACAGCCGCTGAGTCTGGCTGCCCTGTCCGACATGCTGGACAAACCCATCATCAGCGCGAACTTTTCGGGCTGCTCCGCGTATGATCAGAATGACTGCCCCTGAAATAAATCGGGGTAGCCTTATGGTATTTGCTTACATCGATGCACTCTTATTCAGGAGTTCAATATGAGTCGCCTTCGCTGGTATGGTCCTACGCTGATGCTGCTTCTGGCAGCGGGATCGGTGATGATCGCCGGGCCGGGCATCGCCCGCAGCCTCGCACATGAATATCAAACCGAGAACGTCAGGCTGGTGCGTGAGTCGCTGGCCAATAACGCCGTTCTCGAAGAGCTTTCCGAGTCTTTCCGCAAAGTCGCCCAGGTGGTGGAACCCAGCGTGGTCCACATTCAGGTGGCGGCCAAGCAGCAGTCGCGTCGTGGGCGTGGCATGAGGCCGGACCAGTGGCTGGGCCCGCGCGGCCTGCCCTTCCCCTTTGAAGAACCCCAGCAGGCTCCGCGTGGCGATGACAACTTCGACCAGTACAACCCCGTGCGCCCCTATGGCAACGGATCGGGCTGGGTGTATGACTCTAATGGCCACATCGTCACCAACAACCACGTGATCGAAGGCGCGGAAGTCATTACCGTCCGTTTCCATGATGGCACGGAGCGCACCGCCAAGGTGGTGGGCGTCGATCCCAAGACCGATACCGCAGTACTTAAGGTGGAAGGTGGCAACCTCCACCCGGCCGTGGTTTCCCGCAGGCCAGTCCAGCAGGGTGATATCGTCTTCGCGTTCGGCTCGCCCTTCGGTTTCAAGTTCTCAATGAGCCAGGGCATTGTGTCGGCCGTGGGTCGTAATGAACTGGGCATCATCCGTGGCGGCTACGAAGACTTCATTCAGACCGACGCCGCCATTAACCCGGGTAACTCAGGCGGCCCGCTGACGGACATCCGTGGCGAAGTGGTGGGCATGAACACCGCCATCGCGTCGCGCACTGGCGCCAGCAACGGCCTGGGCTTCGCGCTTCCCGTGTACAACATCGTCAAGGTCGTTGATTCGCTCATCAAGTCGGGCAAGGTCACCCGTGGCTTCCTGGGTATTGAAATCGCCGAGCTCGACGCCCGCCTGGCCCGCAGCTACGGCTACGATGGCAAGGGTGTGCTGGTGGTCAACCCCATGCCCGATGGCCCGGGCGCCAAAGCCGGCCTGCGTGAAGGTGACATCATCACCAAACTTGATGGCCGCCCGATGACCAGCCCCGAAGAACTGCGTAACACCGTGGCCGGCATCGCGCCGGGCAGTGTCGCCAAGCTTGATATCTTCCGCGACAAGAAGCTCATCACCGTCGAGGTGACCGTGGGCCTGCTGCCTGACGAAATCGCCAGCGCTCAGGGCGTTCGCCCTGACGGCCAGGGTGACACCCCCTCCGATGTGGCCCGTCAGATTCTGCCCAAGCTGGGTATCGAACGCGCCACCCCGCTGACCGAAGAAATCATCCGCCGCTTTGGCGTCACGGGCACGGATAAGGGTGTGGTTGTTCAGTCCACCCGCCCCAACTCCGCCGCCGAGCTGGCGGGCGTGGTCCCCGGCGTCATCATCACCCACGTGATGGATACCGCCGTCAGCAATGTGGATGAACTGGTGGTTGAGCTCAACAAGCACGATCTGACTCAGGGCGTCCGCCTGCGTCTGGTGATTGAAGGTCGCGTACGCATCGTCGTGATCGACCTGCCCAACCCCTGATCGTCTGCTGAATCCTGACTCCTTTCGCACCCCCGCTCCGGCCTGGAGTCAGGGGTGTTTTTTATTTTCAGCAGCAACTTTGTCCATAGGATCGTGAATTCATCCATCGTCCACGCGGGCGACAGTCAGTAGCATGATCGCTGCTCTGATCCTGCATGGAAAATAATGGAATGAGGGGGATTACGATGTTGAATGCCAGCCTGCCTGTGGTTCCTTCGATCTTTCAAACGTGTCCGCCTTTCTTCACCGCCAAGATCGAAACGGGGATGCCCGTTATTGAATCGCTGCGTGAAGGGTTCATTCGCGAAATCGGCCGCAGTGTCCGGGGGCGGCCGATTCTCGCGATTGAATACGGCGACTTCGAACCCCTTGAAGGCATTACCTCGGACAATCTGCATTCCTCCCTGGCGGCCCGGCTTGCTCCCCCCGACGCGACCGACATCTTCCCCGAGGGCTTCTATGGCACCAACCGCCGATCCAAGCCCTCGCTGATCCTTCAGGGCGGGATTCATGGCAGTGAGCTGTCGGGCACGGTGGCGAGCATCAATCTCTGCAGTGTCATCGAGACAGGCTGTGACCTGCGAGGCAAGCCCTGGCCTCGCCTGCAGGAACTGGCCCGCGCCACGCGCATCGCCATCATTCCCTGGCTCAACCCCGACGCCGTCAACCGCTGGCCCTTCTATCAGAACGATAACGCCCCCTCTTCGCTGCTGATGGCCTACAACAATGGCATCGCTCGCGATGGCTCGGTGCTGCAGTATCCGCAGTTCAAGAACCTGAGCCGCATCAATCCCGATGACATGCTGTATCTCGGGTCGTACTTCAATGACAATGGCATCAACCTGCAGTACGACTCCCTGACCATCGACCGCCAGCCTGAAACGCTGGCGTGGATGCGCTACTACCTCCAGGAAAAGCCGGATGCGGTACTGATCTGGCACTGCAATGGCGGCTCCCTCCTGGGCCCCTGCGGATACTACCTGCCCGTGGGCTATCAGCATCTGCATAGCCGCCTGGCTGGCGCAGTGCTCAGCAGGCTGAAGCGCGAAGGTCTGCTGCTGGGCACGATGGGCCGCCTGAGTTGGGGCACGCTGCCCGGAACAGGCAAGCCCGAAATCAACCAGTCGGCAGCTGTCTATCACAACTGCGGCGCCCTGCCTCTGCTGAGCGAGATGCCTCAGCCCAACGAACATCTGCGCCTCAACTGCGACCAGATTCTGGACATCGGCCTGGTTCACATTGAGGAAGTCCTCGAGTTCGGCCACACCGAAGGCTATCGCCCCTATGAATACCGGGCCAAGCTCCTGCGAACCGGTGAAATCAAGCAGCCCTGATATCCATCATTCCATCCCTCCTACCTCCTGCCCAAGGCTTCAATCATGACCTGCCCTGAGCCGATTGTCGGTGTGCATCTTGACCTCAAATACATGACCGCCAGCAAGGCCTATCTGACCCGCTGGATTCAGATGCTGCCTCAGATGGGCATCAACACCCTGCTGATCGAATACGAGGACAAGTTCCCGTATCAGTCGCATCCTTACCTGAAGGCTCCGGGCGCATTTACGCCTGACGAGCTGCGGGCCTTCCTCGCACTGGCCCGCAAGGTGGGCCTGATGCCTGTTCCGCTGGTTCAGACGTTCTCGCATCTGGAATTCGTCTTTGGTCATCCCCAGCTGGCGCATCTGCGCGAGCTGCCTGATGTGCATACGCAGCTGGATTCCTCGAATCCGCAAGCCACGCAGCTGATCAAAACGCTGATCGGCGAAGTGCTGGCCTACCACGAAGTCGACCCGCTGTTCCATCTGGGCGGCGATGAAACCATGTACCTGGGCAGCAATCCGCGCACCTCGCTGGAAAAGCAGAAGCTGGGCACGCTGGGCCTGTGGACGAAGCACATCAGCCAGTTTGTGGATCAGGTGCACACCGCAGGCAAACGCGCCATCGTGTGGGATGACATTTTCTGGCACGTCACGCCCGAGGAAATTCTCGCATCGAAGCTCGATCGCAGGGTGATGCTCCACTGCTGGAATTACGCAGCGGGAATCAAGGAGCAGAGCCTGGCGAACCTGAGCAGCAGAACCCAGGTGTACCACCAGGCAGGCTTCAGCACCATCGCAGGCCCGTGTCTGAACTGGGGTGTGGGAACACCGCAGCATCAGCACTGTCTGAACAACACGCTGGCCTGGGCGATCACCGCGAAGAAGCATCAGATGAAAGGCATGATCAACACCGCATGGTCATGCTTCCACGTGCTGCCTCACGCGCAGACGCTGACCGTGGCCTGCACGGGTCAGATGATGAAAGACCCGCAGATGCCTGACGTACAGTGGCAGGAAGAGGTCATGGGTCATCACTTCCAGACTGATGCTCAGGGCTTCGTCCAGGCCATGCAGGATACGCAGACATTCTGGGAAGTATCAGTCGGGCTCGAACGACCGCTGACAGCCATCCTCTTTGGCAACATGGACATGGTGCTCTGGTTCCCCGATGGCCACAAAGGCCGGTGTCGCGAAGGCGCCTACGGGCATGACATCCGCAAAGTCGATTTCAGCCTGGTGCTTCACAAGAAGCTCGAACACCTGCGCAAGCACAACACCGATGGAGCCATCAGCAGCAGGCTGCGCTCCCATGTTGAGCCGCTGCAGTCCGCCGCGGCGACGTTTGGCCGCATCGCCAGCAGCGCCAGAGCCAATGTCCCCGAAGCCCTCTATTACCTGTGGATGACCCAGATGAAATGCTGCTACGCCCAGCTGCTGGCGCATCTGCTGGACAACCAGCCCATCCCGCAGGAACTGCTCTTCCAGTGGCAGCACATCGGCCAGCAGACGCAGGAGATCCTCGCGCCACTGGTGGATGAATATGCCATTGAGCATCTGAAGAATCTGTGGTGGACGCCAATGGCGCACCAGCTGCAGAACCAGCCTGTCCCTGCCTGACGCTGCAGCCTGTAACTCGCTCTGCCTTCCTGAAACGATTCTCTTCCTGGTAAGTAGCCGATATGTCAACGCATCACGTCATCATCTTCCCGAAGCCCGGCCAGGTTGAGCTGGTCACCCGCCCCACTGCTGATCCTGCGCCAGGCCAGGTGCTGGTTCAGACCAGGCTGACGCTCATCAGCACGGGAACCGAGCTCACTCGTCTGTCGGGCGATTTCGATCCCGAGTCGGCCTGGGCTAAAACGGAATATCCCTTCACGCCAGGCTACAACAACGTGGGCGTGGTGGTGAAGCTCGGCGAAGGCGTTGAGGAATCGTGGCTGGGCAAGCGCGTGGCAGGCTATGGCCCGCATACCGAAATGGTGCGAGCCTGGCCGCAGCAGCTGCAGATCATTCCTGATGAGGTGAGCGACGAAGAAGCGGTGTTCTTCACCATCGGCGAAATCGTAATGAATGGCCTGCGTCGGGCAGACATCAAATTCGGCGAAACGCTGGCCATCGTCGGGCTCGGTCTTCTGGGCCAGATGACGGCTCGCATCGCTCACATCGCAGGCGCGGCGAAGGTGATCGGAATCGACACCGCCGCCAGCCGGCGCGATCGTCTGCCTGCCCTGCCTGGCTACGCTGCTCTCGATGGCCGACATGAAAACCTGCCCGCTGCGATTCGCGATCTGAACGATGGCAACCTGGCTGATGTGGTCGTCGAGCTCACCGGCCAACCCGATCTGCTGGCACGTGAGCTGGAACTGGTCCGTCCGCTGGGCAGGCTGCTTCTGCTGAGCAGCCCCAAGGGCAAGTCGACGCTGGACCTCAACAACCTGTGCAACATTCCCAGCATCACCATCATCGGGTCGCACAATCAGTCGCACCCGGCCGATGGCCAGCCCAACACGCCGTGGTCGCGTCGGCGTCATGGTCGGCTGTTCCTGGACTACCTCACGCAGAAACGCCTGAACCTGGAGGGTCTGGTTTCGCATCAGGATCACTGGCGACAGGCGCCGGCGTTGTATGACATGCTGCTCAAGGATCGCTCCTCGGCCATGGGCGTGCTGCTGAAGTGGAGCTGATCGGCTGACCGCTGCGCCCTCACCCATGAGCCTCAACGGATTTATACTGTCCGTCGAGGTTGCTCATGGCCAAAGCAGGCAAGAAACAGACCGACGATTCCTCCCCGCTTCTGAAGCGATACACGCTGCCCATCGAGCAGATCGATCCGGTAGTGCGCATCATCCGCAGGCGCCTGGGGCAGGTGAATCTCAATCGGTCGATGCTGCCTGATTTTCAGATCTCCTACGTCATCCAGGGCCAGGGCTGGTTTGAAGTGCAGGGCCAGCGCTATCGCCTGTCGCCGGGCAGTCTGTTCATTCAGCCGCCTTCGCAGGAATGTGTGCTCATCAGCGACGATGATCGCTTTGAGATGGTGTTCTGCCTGTTCGATCTGGCCCGCCATGTGCCCGAGGTGCCCCTGGAACAAAGGCTGGCGAGGGAAACATCACATCTGTACGAAGTGGTCTTTCCCCTGAGCCTTACGCTGTCTGCGCATCAGTCGCATGGCGTGGGCAGTCATGTGGAAAGCCTGATCAAGAAGCTCGATCTGCTCAAGGACAAGCACGACCCGCTTGGCCGATTTGAAGCCCGGATCGTGATTCAACAGCTGCTGCTGATCGTGCTGCGCCAGCAGGCCCATGAAATGCAGGATCAGAAGCAGTCGCGCCAGGGCGTTCATGCCCGGCTGGGGGATACCGCAGCGTTCATCGCACGCAATCTGGCCTCGCCATTGACGGTTTCCGAGCTGGCCCGGCGGATTGATCTGAGCCAGAACCATTTCATCCGGCTGTTTCAGGACTGGGCTGGCGTGACGCCGGTGGACTACCTTCACCAGCAGCGCATCGAGAAAGCCAAGACACTGCTGCTGGACTGCCGCCTGCCCATCAAGCAGGTGGCCGCACAGTCGGGCTATCACGACCCGCTGTATTTCAGCCGGGTGTTTCGCAAGTATGAGGGGCTTTCCCCCAAGACCTACCGCCAGGCGGTGTTCCTCTACGACGATGATCAAAACACAGAGGGATGAGCCATTCTGCGCGAGGTTCGCGCGAATCACTCATCCCTCTGCCTCTGGCCCCGGCTCAATGAACCGGGGATCGATTATCTGTTTCTCAGACCATCACCACATCATCCGGGGCGATGTCTGACGCATCGGCCACGCGCCATGCCTCGGCAGGCGTCATAGCCGGGTTGCGATAGTCGATGCCCAGCATATCGGTGATAAACGCAAAGGCGTCGATGTTGCGGCTCATGCCCTGGAACGCCGAAGCGCCCACGCCGATGGCGCTGAGCGTGGTGTAGTCGGCAGTGTGTGACACACCCGTCCAGCCGATGCCCGTGAAGTTGCCCAGAATCTGCCCCAGCACACCCACGGCGTTGGCATGCTGGCTGTTGAGTTCCTCGATCTTTTCCTTGCGCAGAATGCGCGTCAGGACCTGGACGTGATTGTCGGGAATCTCAAGCTGCGTGGTCTTCTGCAGCACTTCCTTCACCGCCTGCTCCGACACGCCGCCTTCCGATTTGTTGATCGCCGAGAGCATCGCACTGGCCGAGGCAGTGATGTTCCCCAGTCGCGCGAAGCAGGCATTGGTTCCACCGGTTCTGCTCCCCATGCTGTTCAAGCCGGGGTTGGAATTGGCATGGTCCGTGGTGACAACGACAAGCGTGTCATCCCGCCCGGCCGCGAAGGCCAGCGCCACGCCAAGGGCATCGTCAAAGGCAAGCTGATCCCACAGGATGGCAGCAGCGTCGTTGGCGTGAGCCGCATGGTCGACGCGTCCGCCTTCCACCATGAGGAAGAAGCCATCGCGCCCCTTAGAGAGCGAATTGATGGCGGCCTGGGTCATTTCAGCAATCGTCGGAACCTGAGCCTTGAGTTCTTCGGACTGATTCTGATCGATCGTATAAGGCAGGTGGCCCGACGTGAATACGCCCAGCACCTTGTCAGGAGCTTTGCCCGCCAGCAGATCATTCCTGCTGGACCAGACGGAGTACCCCTTCTCGACAAACTGCGGGCGCAGATCGGGCTGATCTTCCTTGCTGCCTGCGTCGAAGAAGCGGCTGCCCCCGCCAAGCAGGACATCAATGCCATTGCTCAGATAGGACTGGGCAATCTGGCGTTCGCTGCCTCGCTTGAGTTCATTGACCGCGAAGCCGGCCGGCGTGGCGTGCGTGATGGTACAGGTGGTCACCAGACCCACGCGCTTACCCGCCTGCTGCATGAGACGAGCCAGCGGCGTCATGGCCCGGCCGTCGGGCAGATAGTTGAGCGTACCATTGTTCACACGGCTGCCACTGCCCCAGGCGCTGGCCGCCGCGGCGGAGTCGGTCACCATCGAGTTGAGCGAGTAGGATTCCACCATCCCCTGAACGACGCCCGGGGTGCGCATCAGCGTCATCCAATTTGTCTGCTGCTGTGGAGAACGAACCAGACGCGAGAAGCTGTCAGCCAGTGACACCACGCCGGTGCTCATACCGTCAGCCACCATGAAGATCACATTGCGCAGATTGCTCTGACGCTTGAGTCGGGGCGTCGCACTCGACTGCGCCGAAGCGATCGACACCGTGCCTGGCATCGCCGAGGTGGCCAGCGTCAGACCCACGAGCTTCATCAACTCACGTCGCGAAAAACCAGATCGCATACCCGAACCTCCCGGTAAAAGTGTGTGGATTCAGACAATGTACCAACTGGCCGGTCGGTCGAACATAGCCCCCTCGGGCAAATATCGCCCGCAGGTTTCCGGGGGAATCTATCCCTCGTCGGGGCGAGGACTACATTACATTCAGCCCGTGCCCGGCGGTGGCCTCCATTGATGATGGATAGGTCTGTTTTCCAGCTGATTTACCATGGAACTCAGAGAGGCAGGGTTTCTACGAACAAGGAGAACAGCCATGCCCTACCGAGGCATTACCGATCTGGAAGACAACCTGCGCAGCAAGCTGCCAAAGCATGCCCAGGAAATCTACGTCAAGGCTTACAACAGCGCCTATGAGGAATACAAGGATCCGGATGACCGCCGCCATGACGACGATTCACAAGAAAAAACCGCCCATCGCGTGGCGTGGGCGGCTGTGAAAAAGTCGTATGAAAAAGGCGATGACGAAAAGTGGCATCGCAAAGCCAAATAATTCCTTAGAAGTGAATCATCTTGCCATCTGCGCCCAGAGCGGCTTCGTGGACCGCTTCCGAGAGCGTCGGGTGAGCGTGCATGGTGGAGATCACTTCCGTCACCGTGGCTTCGAGGCGCTTGGCCAGGCCCATTTCCGCCAGCAGTTCGGTGACCGACTCACCGACCATGTGCACGCCCAGGATTTCGCCGGTCTTGAAGTCGGAGAGAATCTTGACGAAGCCTGCGGTGGCGCCGGTGGCCTGAGCCTTGCCCGAAGCGGTGAAAGGGAACTTGCCCACGCTGTAATCCTTGCCCGCTTCCAGGCCCTTGGCCTTGAGCGCCTGCTCGGTCAGCCCCAGGCTGGCGACCTGAGGCTGGCAGTAGGTGCAGCCGGGGATTGAATCGTAGTCGATGGCGTGGCCATGCTCACCTGCGATCTTCTCGACGCAGACAATGGCTTCTTCGCTGGCCACGTGCGCCAGCCAGGGCGGACCGATCACGTCACCCACGGCGTAGATGCCCGGGACCGACGTGGAGTAGTTGTCCTTGCTGACCTTGATGTGGTCCTTGAAGATGTCGATTTTCTTCGCCATCTCATCGGAGAACAAGCCGTCGTAACGGCCCTTCACACCAATGGCCACCAGAGCCTTGTCGGCCACGAGGGTTTCGGTCTTGTCAGGCTCGTCGGTCGAGGCGACCACAACTTCCACCCCGCTGCCCACCTGCTTGATGGAAACCGTCTTAGTGGACGGGCGCAGGTCCACGCCCATCTTGCGGAACGCGCGGGCCACCGCAGCTGAGCACTCGAAGTCTTCGTTGGGCATGACCTGAGGCAGCATTTCGATGACGGTCACTTCCGTCCCGAAAGCGCGGTAGAAGTAGGCGAATTCCATCCCGATGGGACCCGAGCCGATGATCACCAGCTTCTTAGGCTGTTCGGGCAGCACCATCGCATCGCGCGAGGTGATGATGTACTTGCCATCAAAATCCACGCCGGGAATCTGGCGAGGCTGAGCGCCCGTGCAGATCATGATGTTTCTGGCGGTGAGCGTCTGCGACACCTGACCGCCGACTTTGTCACTCACTTCCACGCGGCCCGATGCCACAATGGTGGCATGGCCCTGAATGTGCTGGATCTTGTTCTTCTTGAACAGCGCCACCACGCCCTTGTTAAGGTTGGCAGCCACCTTGCGGGATCGGCCGATGACCTTTTCCCAGTCGTAGCTGACCTTCTCAACGTTGATGCCCCACTCGGCGGCATCGTGGGTCAGGTGGTGATAGAACTCCGCCTGGGCCAGCAGCGCCTTGGTGGGGATGCAGCCCCAGTTCAGACACACGCCCCCCAGCTCCGCACGCTCCACGCAGGCCACTTTCATGCCCAGCTGAGCAGCGCGAATGGCCCCGACGTAACCCGCAGGCCCGCCGCCGATAATTACCAGATCAAAGTTGGTATCGCTCATGGTATTGGTTGCTCCAGCAGAGCCATACATTCTAGGATGTTTTCCCGAATCCTGCTTAATGAATACACGACATGGATTAAAATGCAGCCATCATGATCAAAGCAGTTATTTCAGTCATCGGTCAGGACCAGAAAGGCGTTGTCGCCCGTTTTGCCACCTTCGTGGCCGAGCGTGGTATCAACATTCAGGATATCAACCAGCAGGTCGTCCACGGGCAGTTCATCATGGACATGCTCGTCGACCTGGCGGAAATGTCCATCACGCTCGACCAGCTCATCACCGGCGTGCTTGAGCTGGGCAGGCAGATGGGCATGGAGGTGCGCGTCGCGCTTCACGATCAGCGGCGGAGCAAGAAGATCGCCGTGCTGGTAAGCAAGGAAGAACACTGCCTGCAGCAGCTTATCGAAGACCAGCGGGCCGGCCGATTCCGCGGACAGATCGACTGCGTGCTCTCCAACCATCCCACCCTCGAACCCCTGGCGACCGCAGCCGGGCTGCATTTCGAGTACATGCCCTCCACTGACAAGCCCGCTCATATGAAGTGGCTGCTCGAGAGGTTGAAACAGAGGCAGGTTGATCTGGTGGTCCTGGCCCGCTACATGCAGATCATCAGCCCGGAGCTGGTGGAGCAGTTCCGCCATCGCATCATCAACATCCACCCCTCGCTGCTGCCTCACTTCCCCGGCGCGGCGCCTTACAGGCAGGCATGGGAAAGCGGCGTGCGTGTGACCGGCTGCACGGCCCATTTCGTCACCGAAGCGCTCGACGAAGGGCCCATCATTCTGCAGGACGTATTCCACATCAACGTCGGGCACGATTCCGCAGAGGACGTGAAACGCAAAGGCCTGGCGCTGGAAAGTCAGGTGCTTTCCTCGGCGGTGCAGATGTTCCTGGATGAAAAGCTCACCGTGGTCAATGACAAGGTGGTTTTCCGCCCCGGCCTGAGCAGTCTGCTTGACAGCAACGGCGAACCCGTCCGCTAAAATCATCGCAACTATTCACCCTCACCAATTTCGGGAGCAACGCCATCATGTCACAACAGCCCTACCAGCAGCCCCCTCACGCCGGCCAGTACAACGCCGCGCCCCAGAGCAAATCAGGCTGCATGAAGTATGCCCTCATCGGCTGTCTGGGCATTCTTGTGCTGAGCACCATCATCGGCTGCCTGGGCGGTTACTGGCTGTACAACAGCGGGCGTTCACTGATTGCTGATAGCATGAGCAACGTCATGAAATCTGCGGTCGCGGAAATGAATCTGCCCGAATCGCAGTCTCAGGAGATTCAGGAGCAGATCGACCACGTGGGCGGCTACTTCAAGGATGGAACCCTGGGCCTGGCCGACTTTGGCGATCTGGCCAAACGCCTGCAGGAATCTCCCGTGTATGGGGCAGGCATGACACAGCTCTTCAAGATTCGCTTCCTTGAGCATTCCGGCCTGAGCGAGGAAGAAAAAGCTGCGGGCATCCATGACCTGTCCCGTCTGGTCCATGGCGTCCAGACCAGGCAGATCACCAGTGATGACATGAACCCGCTGACCCAGAGCATGCTCGAACAGCGAGGCTCCAATCAGCGACTCAAGGAAACAATGACCGATTCGGAAATCCGCGGATTCCTGATGCAGGCCAAGCAGCTTGCCGACAGCAAGAACCTGCCTGTGGCTGAGCTGCAGGAAGTCGACTACGCCTCGGACTTCAAGAAGATTGTCAACGACTTCCTGGCCGAAAAGGGCCTCAAGCCGCTGCCTGAAACCAAGTGATTCAACGGCCTGCTTCCCACGCGACCCGATCCATGCGGGTCGCGTTTTTTATGCGCGGAGATAAGCGGCGAGAGTGGCAATCATTCCCATGCGAGTGGGAACCCTCTTCCATTCGCTCCGGACAAGATCTGTGCAAGCCCGCTTGCGCGGGCATGACGGAAAGGCAGGCCATTCGTGAGGAGGACGCAGAAAAGCCTGCTGTCTACTGATGGTGATCTCAGGCTTATGGCGATCCTGCACTCCAGCCGGGCGGGCCTCCGCCGGCGGCGTCGACGATGGCCATGCAGATCGTCACGGTGATGGCCGAGAAGAGCGTCGTCCAGAACACGCTGTCGGCAGCGGTGTGGGCATCGCCTTCAAGTTCGATGGTCAGCAGCAGAATATTCACCGCCGTGGGCGCGGAAGCCGCCACGATGATCATCGCGCCGGGCCAGGGCCACAGGCCCATCATCCAGACGACGACCGCTGTCACTGCAGGCACGGCGATGAGCTTCAGAAGCATGATCGGGCCGATGATCCGCCAGTTGGGCCAGCGTGCCTGCTGGGCCAGCTGAGCGCCAAGTGTGATCAGCGCCATGGGGATGACCGCCAGGGCCACCATTTCCATCGAGGTCCAGATTGGCTTGATGGCCGGCGCGGCCCAGGTGGGCATCGTCACGCCCTGCTCGCGCAGCAGTCGCAGGCCAAAGGCCAGAATCAGAACGTAGAACATGGGCAGCTTGAAGTAGCCCACCGCCGCGCTCCACCCTCCCTTGCCCTGGGCGATGGCGATGACGATGTACGCCAGACACCAGATGCACAGGTTGCTGGTCATGGCCACCAGCGCCTGAACCTGCCCGCCAGCCTGCCCGTAGTGAAGCTCGGCCACGGGAATGCCAAAGTTCCCGGCGTTGAAGATCAGCCCGCCAACGAGAATCGCTGCGATGGTGTCAGGCTGGACCTTCGCCTGCCTCATCACCCCCAGCAGAGGCGGGCCGAGAATCACCAGCGGAATGATCACCGCCAGCACAATGCCCCCCATCTGTCCCCAGCTCAGGTCGGCGGTGTAAACACGCACAAACAGAAAGATCGGAACCAGCAGATAGATGTTGATCTTCGAGAGCGTGGGCAGATGCAGCGGGAAAAACCGCTGGATCAGAGCCCCGAGTCCGATGATGACCAGGATGGGCAGGATGACCTGCAGAAATATTTCTAATGTCTGTTGAATAGCAGGCATAGAATGACAGTCTAACGCCCTCTGCTCCAGACTTCTAACCCATAAAGGCGAATCGACCGATAGTGTGTATGGACCCTGCATAGCAGGCAGTGATTGACCCATGGGGAGGCAAAGATCCATGGGTATAGTCGACTGTGATCCACCCTCACGCTGGTTTGATACTGATTCAGGGACACTTTCCCATGGCGATGCGACATTACGATCTGGCAGTGATTGGCACCGGGCCCGCAGGACAGAAAGCCGCCATTCAGGCCGCCAAACTGAGCAAAGCCGTCGCCATCATTGAAAAGAACGAAGCGCTGGGCGGTGTAGCCGTCAACACCGGGACCATCCCTTCCAAGGCCCTTCGTGAAGCTGTGCTTCACCTGACCGGCGCTTCCCGCCGCGGGCTCTTTGGCACCACGCATCGCGTCAAGAAGAAGATCACCCTGGCCGACCTGATCGTCGTCAGCCAGACCGTCATCCGCCAGGAATGGGAAACCATTCACGATGCCTTTGAACGAAACAATGTCGACCTGTTCTGGGGCAAAGCTCATTTCGAGGGCCCCAACCTCCTGCAGCTTGATCGCGGGGATGACACCCAGCTGCTCACTGCCGACCGATTCCTGATCGCCGTGGGCACCAGGCCCGCCACGCCGGACAACATCCCCTTCGACGGTGAAAAGATTCTCTCCTCCGACCAGCTGCTGAAACTGCGCGATCTGCCTCGCAGCATGATCGTCGTCGGTGCGGGCGTGGTGGGAACCGAATACGCCTGCATGATGGCGACGCTGGGCATCCACGTGACGCTCATCGAAGGCAGGCATCAGGTGCTTGGCTTCCTCGACGAGGAAATCGGCGAGTCGTTCCAGTATCAGATGCGTAAATCGGGCATCACCCTGCGCATGGGTGAGAAGGTCAAAGCCATTGAAAAGACCCGTCATGGCGATGAAGAGAAGGTCCAGGCGACGCTCGAATCGGGCAAGAAGATTCTGGCCGACACCCTGCTATATGCGGTTGGCCGTCAGGGCCTGTGCAAAGCGCTGGCTCTGGAAAACGTCGGGCTGGAGTATGACGACCGCGAACGTCTGAAGGTCAACGAGTTCTACCAGACCGCCGTGCCCCACATTTACGCCGCCGGCGACGTGATCGGCTTCCCCGCGCTGGCCAGCACCGCCATGGAGCAGGGCCGCCGGGCTGTGTGCCATATGTTCGGCCAGCCCACGCATTCCATGCCCGACCTGTTCCCTTTTGGCATCTACGCCGTCCCGGAAATCTCGATGGTGGGCAAGACGGAACAGCAGCTCACCGAAGCAGGCATCCCCTACGAAGCGGGCATTGCCAATTACAAGGAAATCGCCCGTGGTCAGCTGCTGGGTGACGACACGGGCATGCTCAAGCTGCTGGTGCATCAGCAGGATCACTCGCTGCTGGGCGTGCACATCATCGGAACCGGCGCAACTGAACTGGTCCACATCGGCCAGGCGGTCATGTCCCTTGGCGGCCGGGCTGAGTACTTCATCGAAAACGTCTTCAACTACCCCACGCTGGCTGAGGCGTACAAGGTGGCGGCGCTCAACGCCCTGAACAAGTTGAAATACATCTGAATCGGGTACAATGTTCCCCCATTCAGGCCAACTTACTTAACCGGCCTGCTCAGATGGAACATTTCCCATGAAAGTGCTCGTCATCGGCGGTGGTGGCTACGTCGGACGGATCGTTCAGAAATCCCTCGAAGCTCAGCATCAGGTTTCCTACTTTGACCTCGCGCCCATTCCCGGCGCAGAGGATCGCTCCTTTGCAGGCGATCTGGCCGATACCGAGCTGGTCAGACGCGCACTGGAAGGCCAGGACGCCGTGATCTTCATGGCCATGGGCATGCTCAAGGACGTCAAGGCCTCCTACGATCACATTGACCCATCTTTCAACGTGAACGTGCGCGACCAGTATCGCGTGCTCAAGATCGGGCTGGAGATGGGCATCCGCAAGTTCATCCTCATCAGCACGCTGAGCGTCTATCGTCAGACCCGGGTGGAATACATCCGCGACGAAACCGACCCGGCCGACAGCTTCTCCTCGCCCTATGGCATCTCCAAACGCCTGGCGGAGAATCTGCACCAGGCCGCGGCGGTGGAGTATCCCGATGGCGTATTCCTCTGCCTGCGATTCATGCTGCCCCGCAACGAAGAAGACTTCCAGAAGGTTCCCCCCTTCGACCCGGCCAAAGGTATGCAGAACAGCTGCGCCCTGGGCCCCAACGATCTGCGCAGCCTGATGCTGGCTTCGCTCCAATGCAGCAAGCCTGGCTGCCACATCGTTCAGACCACCGGCGACGTCACCGGCGTGCGCTACCCCAACACCCGGGCCACCGAACTGCTGGGCTGGGCAGCCAAGGGGCACTGATCTTCGATCCTTCAAGTCAATAACTCTGGCAAACCCATGCGACACCGCATGGGTTTTTCCATGTTCATTGCCTGCAGACCGAATCGCATCACTCTGTTATGCTGACCTGCGATATGAACCTGCTATCACAATGGTTCTGGCGACTGATTCCCGCCAACCCCATGCTGGTACGCATCATCCAGGGCGGTTCCAGACGGAACAGGCATCTGATGGTTCGCATGGGCTATCTGGGGGCGATGATCTTCGTGGTCATCTTCGGTCTGCTCTCCGCAGGCGGGCTGAACCAGCAGGTCAGCCTGACCGATCTGGCCAAAGCCGGGACCATGATCTTCAGCATCATCGCCCATGCGCAGGTGGTGCTCATCTGTCTGCTGGCCCCCCTGTTCATGGCCGGGGCGATCACTGCAGAGCAGTCAGGCCAGACGCTCAACATCATGCTCACCACGCCGCTGTCGAACCTGCAGATCGTGCTCGGTTCGCTGCTGGGCAGGCTGTTCTTCGTCTGGGCCCTGCTGCTCTCAGGCCTGCCTCTGTTTGCCATCCTGCTGATCTTTGGCGGCGTGCCCATCTGGGCGGTGTTCGTCGCCTTCGCCGTGGCAGCGCTGGCGGCGTTCTTTACGGGATCGGTCGCAGTTACCCTGGCGGTCACGCGACTGGGTGGAAAGAAAGCAGTGGTGATCTTCGTCATCGCTGTGGCAGGCTATCTGGTATCCGCCTATGCCATCGACACCCTGCTGCTTCGAGCAGTCGATGGCAATGGGCTGACGACATGGCTCACGCCGCTGCATCCGCTGCTGGTACTCGAAGCCTCCTTCGGCGGCGCAGGCTATCGCCCGCCGACGTTTGAAGAAGTGAGTCATCTCAGCGCGCCCCTGGCGTTCTACCTGGCCAGGCCATTTGCGACCTTCACCCTGCTGTCGCTGACCATCGGATCTCTGCTCATCGGCTGGAGCGCCACGCAGGTCCGTCGCCTGGGTGACGAAGGCTGGCTCTGGCTCCCTGGGTGGATCAGGCGGGCCCTGCGACTGAGCACCGCCAATGGTGGCAAGACACGTCCGCCCCGCGAAGTCTGGCATAACCCGGTGGCCTGGCGCGAAGCCAATACCCGAGGCAACGCCGCGGGCAGCATCATCACCCGCAGCGCCTTTGCCTGCATCGCGCTGCTCCTGGCAGTCGTGTGGCTGGGGATGTATCACACAGGCCATCTGCCTCAGCTGATGGATGGCAACGTTCCGGTGCCCGAACACGTTGTCTTCCGCTACGGCCTGTACACGCTGATTCTGCTGGAGATTTCCGTGCTGACCCTCGTGGCGATCTACATGAGCGCGGGCAGTGTCAGTCGTGAACGCGAAGACCGCACGCTGGACCTGATGCTCACCACTCCCATCACGCCCAAGATGTACATCTGGGGCAAGCTCCGCGGGCTGGTGAGCTTCCTCTCGCTGCTGCTGGCGCTGCCTGTGGCCACCATGCTGATCGTGGCGTGCTACGCCCAGCTTGGCCTGTGGCTGGACTGGCCACAGGCGACGGTTCAGCATCTGATTCCCGGTGGAACCATTTCTGCTCCGCTGCTGTTTGTGGAAGCACCGCTGATCATGGCGCTGCTGCTCGTGCCCTTTACGGCGTGGTGTGTAGCCCTGGGCATGAGCTGGAGCGTCTCAAGCCGAGGCGTCCTCTCCTCGCTGGTAGCCACGGTGGCCGTGGTGGTCTGCGTGGCGGTGGTGCTCGGACTCTGTGGCGGCTGGTCGGTGCGCACCATTCCCTACCTGGGCGTGGCCATCAACGCCCTGAGCCCGGCGACGAACATGATGATGGTTATCAACCCTCTCGAACATATCGAAGGGTTCAGCGAATCAGGCTCGCCTTACGTGCGGGGCAGAGTCACCGTTGCGATCTGCGCTGCCATCGCCGCCATGACCTACGGTGTGGTGATGTACTCGATTCTCACCGGCGTGGTGCGGTCCTTTGATCAGACCGTGCGCCGAATTTCCGGCCAGGGCTGATACTTTCATGCCATCTGCTGCTGGCTCTTCTCAACGCCCCTGCGTCTCTACGCTATGATGGGCCATCTCAAGACCCAGGGTCACGGAACGCATCATGAAGCTCTCTATCGTTATTCCCGTCTACAACGAGCAGGCCACCATTGAATCCCTGATCCAGGCTGTGCTGGCCGCGCCGACTCCCATCGAAAAAGAACTGGTTGTCGTGGATGACTGCTCCACCGATGGCACCCGCGCCAAGCTTGAGTCCATCAAGGACACCTACAATCTCAACCTCACCTGCCACGAGAAGAACCAGGGCAAGGGCGCGGCGCTTCGCACCGGCTTTGCCCATGCCACCGGCGATCTGATCATCATTCAGGACGCTGACCTCGAATACGACCCCAACGAATACACCAAACTCATCACCCCCATCCTCCAGGGCAAAGCCGACGTGGTCTTCGGCTCGCGCTTCGCAGGTGGCGAAGTGCATCGCGTGCTCTACTTCTGGCACTCGATGGGCAACAAATTCCTCACGCTCATGTCCAACATGTTCACCAACCTGAACCTGACCGACATGGAAGTGTGTTACAAGGTCTTCCGCAGCGAGATCATCAAGAACATCAAGATCGAGGAAAACCGCTTCGGCTTCGAGCCTGAGATCACCGCCAAGATCGCCAAGCTCAAATGCAGGATCTACGAAGTGGGCATTTCCTACTCCGGCCGCACCTACGAAGAAGGCAAGAAGATCAACTGGCGCGACGGCGTGCGGGCCATCTGGTGCATCCTCAAGTACAACCTGCGCTCGGGTAAATGAAAACCGCCCCGGCGAACACCGAGGCGGTCTGCATGATTAAGATTCAAACAGAAGGTCCATCGCCGCATTGGTGGATGATTCCTCCTGCGGCCTGCCCCTCTCCTATCCCTTAAAAGTAGCTTTCAAAATCCTGCCTGGCGATCTTCATGCGGAGGTTGCTGATTCTCAGTTCCAAGGTCATGTAATGACCATCGGGATTCTTTTCCTTCTGCAGTTTCAACGCCTTCTCAGCATCAGCCAGCGCTTCTTTATCGCGGTTGTAAATGTATTCCAGAATTTTCGAGCGATTGAGCAGGGACGAAACATAATTGGGGTCAAGCTGCAGGCCCTTGTCGAATTCCGCCAGGGCCTTCTCGTAATCACCGTCGGCGGTGTGAATCAACCCCAGGTTGTGATGAATCATCACATGCTTGTATTCCAGTTCCACGCTCTTGTGGTAATGCTCAATAGCCTTGGGATAATCCGCCAGGAATCGGTAGTTATCCGCGATGATCGCGTGATACAGGCCATGGTTATCCTTGCTTTCTTCGAGCATCGCCTGGGCATCGGCGATGGCCAGCTTATGCTCACTCAGATTGCGATAGCTGTCGACCCGCCTTGGCAGCACCCAGGTCATCCTGGCGTTGCGACTGGCCAGGCGATTGGCGATGGCCAGGGTGATGGCAGCATCAGCCTTATTGTTTATGTTCTCGCCGACTTTTTTGTAGCTTTGATTGACGGGCTCCTGATAGAGCCTGGCCAGCGAGTTGAAGTCAGGCGTGGGCCCTTCCAGTCTGTCACGTGACTGCGCTGCAGTCTTCGCCAGGCCTGTCAGCGATTCCTGAGGCTGGCCGTTGGCAGCCACGTTGTAGTGCACCATGGCTTCGACTTTCTTACCTTCGCTTTCAGCCTGCTTGGCCAGCTCGAAATTGGCCTCGACATGCCTGGGGTCATTGATATAGACCGTCTTCCAGAGCACGATGCGCTTGGCGGGGTCGGGCTCGGCTTTGGCGGCGATGGCGGACCAGTTGGCATTGGAGTAGTTGTAGATGTCCTTGGCTTTCTTGCTCAGCAGTTCCTTGCGCGCCGCGTCGGCCGAGCCATGGGCCCTGGCCATCTCATCAAGCAGCGGTTCCTTATGCCCGGTGTAGCGCAGTTCCTGAACCAGGATTTGGTCGAGGGATTCTGCCGGGTGATCCTTCAGGACATATTCCACCACCCCAGCGTATCGCCCGGCCTGCAGGTCGCTGATGCACTTCTGCAGAGGAGCACTGGGATACTTCCCGCTGGTGGTGGGCTTGTTCTGCGCCAGCTCGCCCAGGACCTTGATAGCCTTGAGCGTCTGGGAGGTCCGCTCGGTTATATCCATCGTCGTCGACATCATGCTGTTGGCGTTTTCCCAGCTCAGCACGGCGAGCATCAGCAGCATGTCTTCATACGCCTGCTGATACTGTCCTAGAAACATCCCTGCCATGCTGCGGTTATACAGAGGCTGCCAGCGAGGATAGACCACCAGAACGCGCTGGTAATCCTGAACCAGCCTTTGCCATTTAAGGTTTTTCTTCAGGCTTGTCACCGTGATGTCGTTCCACATCGTGTACGCCAATTCACGGGCGTTGTCCGTCTTGTAAGGCAGATCAATGCTCCGCCCCTCAAGCTTCTTGACCCAGATGCGGTTGGGAATGATGCGCTCACTGGTCAACTCTGGGGCATCAGGGTCCAGCGTCTTGATGCGTTCAATCGTCAGGTCCAGCACTTTCTTGCGCTTCGCCTCGTTGGCTGGATCTTCCAGATAGGCCTGGGTGGCGGCTTCAAGCTCTACCTTCTCTCGCTTGGCGGCCAGAGGCTCGAAGTAATTCTGCAAGGCTTCACGGGCCATGGTTGAAAAGGAGTTGTAGTTCTCAGGCAGTTTTTTGGACTTCAACACTTCACGCTGCTCGAGGGTAGGGTAGACGAAATCGGGGATCGTCCACCCGGCTTTCGCCAGCTCGATCAACTGATCGTTGATCTGATTGATTTCCTTCATCGACTCCGCTTTGATTTCCCCAGCCATCGCGAGGGTGGCGGTGACATCTTCACCCGAAAGGCCCTGGGCGAGCTTTTCCATCTCGTTGATGATGGACACCTTCCAGGCCGCGTCATACTTCTGCTCAATGCCCCACTCAAGCAGTTTCTTCTTGTTCTCAAGCTTCAGATGTCGAGCCTGAACCATCTGCTTGCTTTTGAGTTCCTGATCCGTCGTCGTTCGGTTGATCTTCTTCTCAAGCTGATCGATCGCCATGCCGATCGCGACGGTCTGATCCTTCGCATCGGCCTTGGCCAGGCGTTCCTTGATGGAGGCGATATCCGTGTCCACCTCGAGCGCCACAAACTTGGCTTCGATGGGGGCCAGCTGCTGATCGACCTGCTGCTTGACCTGCGCATACTGCGGATGCGCGGACATGCTCGCCATCTTTTTACGCAGATCCGTCACCGCTGCTTTGATCTTGGTCATCTCGGCTGCGCTCAGATCAAGCTGCTGCACGTACATGACCGCCACGGCCAGATTCCACCCTTCCGCCAGGGCTTTGTTCAGATGGTCTGAAGCCAGGGTGTGTTTCTTCTGCTTACCCAGCAGCACGCCGTACTGCACATGGGCAGTTTGCCTGGCGACGGCGGGAATGTCCTTGAGATTCAGGATCTTGATCCAGATGGGCTCCGCATCCGCCAGACGCTCCTGGGTCATGTACATTTCGCCAGAGATCTGCAGCAGTTCCCACGACTCGGGATGGATGGCCAGAGCCTCCTCCACTCGCTTGCGGGCTTCATCCGCCTTCAACGAACGAAATTCCAGATTCGCCATCAGCGCCGTGGCCAGAGGGTGATGGGGCTCCTGTGCCAGCGCCGCAGCCAACGCCGTCTGCGCGCCAGGCAGGTTGTTCTGAATGATCAGGATCTTGCCTTCGTACGCCTTGATCAGCACATGGGTGGGATACTTGTTCCTGGCCGCCATGTAGGTCTGCATGGCCTGCTGGCCTTGCCCCTGGACCAGGAACTTGTCGAAGTTTTCCATCTCACGCTGCACGGCCCGATCGGTCTCAGCGTCCGCCCACACCATGGGCAAAGGCAGTGCAAAAACAGCCGACACCGCCAGTACCTGCATCCAACGTTTCATGTTTGTCCCCATCAAGAATTAAAAAGCCGCGTGGTTTCCCCATCACGGTCAACGCATTTATCGACCAGAAGTTTCACCCGCAAAAGTATTGACGCTTCTTCACTTCACAAGTCGCCGATAACCCATTGCTTATTAGTAAAAACCCTTGGATTTCTGGCAGATCATCGTGACAGCTGTGGGCGGGCCTGCTCTCCCCTGCATCGCTGAACATGCAGGGCTCAGTTGAGGAGCTGCTGCAGACTGCGCTGGGCAATTCTGGATCGAAGCTGGCTCACACGCGCTTCAATGTCCGCATAGCGCCGACCCGACTTTTGACTCCTGCCCAATGCGATGACTTTTTCGAAGTCAACCAGAGCCGCTTCATACTGGCCCAGAATGTTCTCGTAGAGGTTGCCACGCATGATCAGCGCCCAGATGTGATTCGGATCCATCTCCAGGGCGCGATTCAGCGACTTGAGGGCGTTGTCATAGTCACCCCAGGCGACGTAGATCGAGGCTTTGTTGTAATGAATCAGGAGGGTTTCGTACTGGTGTTCAAGGGCCTTGCTGTAGCTGGCCATGGCGCTGGGATAGTCGGTGAGCAGGCGATAGGAATCGCCCTGCTTGGTGTAATACCGGCCGGCGCCTGACGGGTCGGCCTTCACCAGCTTTTCCGCCACCGGAATGTATTTGCGATACTCGCCCAGCTGGTAATACGCTATCCCATGGACAATGAGCACCCACTTGCTGTTCCCGCCATTGAGTGCGATGCGCTTCCCAATCGCTGCCAGCGCCGCGGCCATGGGGTTTGACTCATCGCCACTGGCCTGAATGATGTTGATAATGTCCTGAACAGGCTTGGTGTAAACGCGCGAGAAGGCATGGACATCAGGCGTCGGACCTTCGAGGCGATCACGAGCCTGCGCGGCCTGCAGCGGCATTCCCGTTAAGCCCTGCGTGTTCTGGCCATCTGCAGCCAGGTTGTAGTACACCATGGCTTTCCACGTCTGCCCCTGCTTTTCGAGATCACGGGCCAGTTCGAGATTAGCCTGGACATGGTAGGGATCCAGACGCCTGACCTCACGCCACAATGCCAGGCGTCGATCGTCATTCTTTTCATTGAATGCCCGGATCACTGCCCATGCAGCGCTGGAATCATTGCCCAGTTCCTTGGCTTTTTTAGCCAGTTTGACAGCCTGCTCGTCAGAGGAGAGGAAATAACTGTCGGCCATGACATCAAGCATGGGCTTGAAGTAAGGCCCATCCTTCAAACGACCCACAAACCAGTCGCCCAATGGCGAGTCGTACTGGTCCTGTACCAGATAACGCTCCGCACTTCGGTAGCGTTCTGCTCGCAGCTGATTCGTGAACTCCACGAAATCCCGAACAGCTTTGGGCATCGGGTCCTTGTCCGTGCTCTTGACGATGAACTCAAGGTCCGTGCAGATGCGATAGCCTGTCGAGGACCAGTCCAGGATGTTTTCGTCGGGCCGAGGCAGAGCGTTGGCTCGCTCCCATGCGAACACGGCCATTGCCAGCGTCAGGTCATCCCACGCACTGGACCACTGTCCTGCATGAATATGAACAAGGGCACGTTCACGCAGCACATGCCAGTGCGGATACACGTTGATGCAGCGTGTGTATTCCTTGATCAGCGCAGGCCAGTTGGCATTGGCCATCATGGCTTTGGCAGGAATATCCTGCGACATGAAGTGGACCAGTGCGCGCTTCTTCTCAATGTCAGGGGCCAGATCAAAACTGCGGCCGGCAGGCAGGGCTTGAGTCCAGATGCGATCTGGAACAAGCGCATGACTGGTGATCGGAGCATCATCCAGAAACAGACCATCCATCTGATTGCGCAGGCCCTGAAGCACCTGCGTGATCGCCGCCTGATCCTGCGGATTCTCGATGTAGGCCTTGATCGCTTTCTCGTAAGGCACCACTTCTCGCTCGGCGGCCAGGGGTTCGTAGTAGGCCTTGAGGGCCTGTTTCGCTATATCAGGCAGCTCGCGGTAACTCTCAGGCAGCTGTCTGGCTTTGAGTTCCTCACGCTGTGACTTGCGAGGCTGAATGAAATTCCTGAGCGTCCAGCCTGAGCGGGCCAGGTCTAGCACCGCATCTCTGTTCGCATTCACTGTCGCCTGTGCACGGGCTTTGATCTGAGCCACGCGGGCCCGAGTCTCGTCGACTTCAGGCCCCGACAGGCCCTGGGCGTACACTTCCACATCACCAATCGCCTGAAGCTGCCACTGCGCGGAGTACTTGTCTTCCAGGCCCAGCTCCAGCAGATTTCGGGCAGTGATCATCTCCAGCTTCCGAACCTCCAGCAGCTGCCTGTCTCTGGTCTGGGGATCCTGGGTTTCCCGGGCGATGGTTTGACGCAGGCCCAGCAGCTGAATGCGGATAGCGGACAGCCTGGTGCGTGATTCCGGGGTCCGAAGCTGTCGGGCAATCTCCTGCAGCTTCAGATCGACTGTCGATGCTGACTGCCCCTGGCTCTGCTCGCCAGAGCGCAATCCACCCTGATCCTGCGCCCCTGCTGTCACGACGGTCATCATTGGCAACGCCATCACCGTCCAGACCGCCATCCCCTGCATCCACTTGTTCATGCTTCACCCGCGAAATAGAAAACGATTCATCCCAGAACACGCACTGACTCGCCGTCAGTTCCCCTGCTGCATTTCATTCAATGAAAAAAGCACGCCATGGAGTCATGGCGTGCCTGTGAATGATTTTGTTTGAATGGCTGAATCAGATTCAAGGATTGACCCTGACCGAGCCCACCGGAACAAACGCCGGCTTCTTCTTCGTCACACTGGGCTTGAGCTGCGTCACCTGAGCGGTGTTGAGCACTTCATCAAGCCCCTTTGAACTGCTGCCTGCGGCTCCGGTCGGACAGCTTCCCGCTGGCGCACACGAGCTGGCCACCGGCATGGGCAGGCCCTGCTTGAAGCGTTCGACAATCGGACGAAGCGCCGGAGGCACGTCGCCTTCATCGAACGCCAGCTCGAAGCCTGCATCGTGGATCATCTGGAACGTCGCCTGAGCGCTGGAGCCTTCGGTCAGCAGGTAACCATCGACAAACAGCGAGCTGGCCGGCCACAGCGCCAGAGGCTGCAGGGATCGCAGGTGGAACTCACGCCCTGCCGCCACGCGCACTTCAGCAGTGGGGTTGATGAGCCTGAAGACGCTGAGCACGCGCAGCACGGTCTGCGGATTCAGAGGCTGGCCATTAGTGCCCGCATGGGTCAGCGGGTTGCCTTCGATGGGCAGCAGGAAGTTCACGGGAATCGATTCGGCTTTGTACTGGCGCAGGCGATAAGCCACATCCAGCAGGTCGTCATACGACTCGCCCATGCCCACGATCATACCACTGCAAAGCCCCAGGCCGGCGGCTTTGGCGGCGTTGAGCGTGTCCACTCGATCCTGATACGTATGCGTCGTGCAGATGTTGGGGTAGTGCGATTCGGAGGTATTGAGGTTGTGATTCAGGCGATCCAGGCCGGCTTCCTTCAAAGCTTTGGCCTTCTCTTCATCCAGCAGACCGGCGCTGAGGCAGGTACGCAGCCCCATGGCTTTTACCCGGCGGACAGCTTCGGTCATGTGGTCGATATCGCGACCGTCCGGACCACGGCCGGAGAGCACCATGCAGAATCGCCACGCGCCGGCTTCCTTGGCCGCGCGAGCGTCTTCCACGATCTCTTCGACACTCTTGAGCTTGTAAGGCGTGATGGGCGCTTCAGAATCACGGCTCTGGCCACAGTAGTGGCAGTCTTCCGGGCAGGCGCCGTTCTGGACGTTATCCAGAATGTGAACCGTCACGCGGTTGCCATAGTAGCGCCGGCGAACCGTCCCGGCGGCCTGCAGCAGTGAAAGCAGATCAATCCCATCGCCCTGAAGAATGCGCAGGGCATCGGCCCGGTCGATGGACTGGTCCGCCAGGCCGGCCTGGATCCACTGCGAATAAATCTGCGGCTGCGAGGCGCTGAAACTCATCCGTAACACTCCCAATGACCACCCGCCGCATGCTTACCAATCATGCTGCCTGCTGCCCGGGCTGGTCTGAATTAACGCCCACTATTCTACGGGACAAGCCTTCCCGATGCGATTCGACAGCCACACAGGCAAATTTTCATAACCGGCCCATAACACCTCAGGCCCGCTTTCCCATAGAATGGCCGGGCAGTACCTACTGCGACTCCGCCTGATGTCTGAAACCGATCGCATGCAGTAGGATCGGGTCGGCGGGGAGAATTTTTGATCAGTCGCGGAGACTCCATATCATGCCGATGCTTGCAGCAGGCCCGCTTTCAGTCCATGAGTTAACGATCTTTTTCCTGGCCCTGGCAGTCCTCATGGGGGTCGCCAAGCTGCTGGGTGAAATCGTCCGACACTGGGGCCAGCCTGCGGTCCTTGGCGAACTGCTGGCCGGTATCCTGCTGGGCCCCACCGTCTTCGATTACCTCAGCCCCAGCTTCCATAACTGGCTCTTCCCCACCGAGGGAGGCAGCGCCATCGCTCTGACAGGGTTCACTCAGCTGTCCGTAGCGCTGCTGCTGCTGGTCGCCGGGCTGGAAGTGGACCTTTCCAGCGTCTGGAGGCAGGGCAAAGCCGCGTTGTCCGTCAGCCTTTCAGGCGTGCTGATTCCCTTTGCCATCGGCTTTGGCGTGGCCTACATGCTCCCGAGCCTCATGGGCAAAGATCCCACAGGCGAACCACTGCCCTTTGCGGCGTTCATCGGCATTGCCATGAGCATCACGGCCCTGCCTGTGATCTCCAAAGTCCTCATGGACCTCAATCTGTTCAAGAGCGACATGGGCATGCTCATCATGTCGGCCGCGATGGTGGACGACCTGATCGGCTGGATGGGCTTTGCCTTCGTGCTGGCGATGATTACCGATGGTGGAGCACATGGCGCCAACGTGCTGATGAACATCGGCATGACCCTTGGCTTTGCCATCCTGATCCTGACCGTAGGCCGATGGATCCTGCATCGGATCCTCCCCTTCGTGCAGGCCCACACCGTCTGGCCCAGCGGCGTGATCAGCTTCGTGCTGTGCATCGCCCTTCTCTGCGGTGCCCTGACCGAGTGGATCGGCGTACACGCCATCTTCGGGGCCTTCCTGGCGGGCGTGGCCATCGGCGACTCCTCCCACCTGCGCGAACGCACGCGTGACACCATTCACCAGTTCGTCATGAGCATCTTCGTACCCGTGTTCTTTGCGACACTGGCATTGCACACCAACTTCATCGCCAACTTCAACCTGCTGCTGGTGCTCATCGTGCTGGTGGTGGCCATCATCGCCAAGGTGGTGGGCTGCTACCTGGGCGCTGCCATCGCAGGCATGAGCCGGCGTGAAAGCCTGGGGATTGCCTTTGGCATGACCGCCCGTGGTGCCATGGAAATGGTGCTGGCCGACCTGGCCCGCAAAGCCGGCCTGATCACCGATGAGCTCTTCGTGGCCATCGTGGTCATGGCGCTGGTCACCAGCATCATCTCAGGCCCGATCATGCAGTACATCCTGCAGCGCAAGAAGAGCATGAAGCTCCAGGATCTGCTGTCGGACAAGAATGTGATCCTCAACCTGCAGGCCACCACCAGCCAGCAGGCCATCAACGAAATGGCTCAGAAGATTGCCCCTGCAGTCTCACTGCCTGCGGAGGATATTGCCACGACCGTCTGGCAGCGTGAGCAGATGATGCACACCGGCCTGCCCAACCAGATGGCCGTGCCCCATGGCCGCATGGCCGGCCTGAGCAAGCCCACCCTCGTCCTGGCCCGCAGTGCCAATGGTGTGGACTTCGATGCCTCTGATGGCAAGCCCGCCCAGCTGATCTTCATGCTCCTGACTCCCCAGCAGGACAACGGTGCCCAGATTGAACTGCTGAGCCTGATCGCCCACACCTTCGATAAAAGCCAGATCCGCGAGCAGGTGCTCAGCGCCAGCAACCTGACGGAAATCCAGGCGGCCATCAACCAGGCCGGCTCACACGATCAGCACTGATTTCAACACCTATCCCCGCTCCTTCAAGGACCTGCCCTAACCCCATAGCGGCAGGTTCTTACCCTGCCCGCCGTAGCCGCGCGAGCGAAAACGCCAAATGGGACACAAAAACGCCAACGCTAATAGACCATGGGAAAAAGCGTGATGAGGTCTCACGCTTGCCTGCTCCCTGATAGATGGGGAGATATGCGGTTGTCGAAGGCTCGTTAAAAGAGGCTTTAAACTGCCTTCCAAAGCTGCTCACGCAGCTGGTTTAATCTCATTCCCACCTGCCTTGATAGGGGGCAGTAAAGGGTGACTCTCCTTGGGAATTCAGGTTGTATTGCTGGCCAATGTTGATCGTGGTATGGGGCGCATTACCGCTTCGAGCGGCCCTCATAGCCCGAATCCTCTGTGAGGATTCGCGAGATTGTTGGGCGAAATCATCCCAGGGCACATTCCAAGGCATTAAGCCGTTCAGCAGGCTTCCGTTCCCTCTAGCCCTAATTTCTGATGTAATTTCCATCCCTGCTTCACCCAGGCTCGCCAGGTTGGATTCTTCCAATGCCAGCTGATCACGCAGGCCACGGGCTGCTGCCCTGTCTGCGGCTTGTACAAAGCGTGATTGGCCTCGCCTGGCCTCGAGGCTGGACAAGGTTGTGGACTGAATCTCTGCCAGAGATCGTTGCAGAACATCCGGCCTTGAGGCCTGCAGTAGCGGCAATGCCACTTCCAAGGCACTCTGGCCGCCAAGGAGTGAAGTAAGCCGGGCCGTATTAATACGACCTTCCTCCGTTGCACGGCCGATGGCCTGGAGGCGCTCAACCGTGCTCATGCTTTCTGTAATGCCCAAGCCGGAAAGGTCTTTAGATAGCCTGCCATATTCATCGCGTCTATCTAAAGCCCCCACAATCTGGGGAATCGCTGACGCCGAACGCTTCAAATTAAGACCCTGGTCACGAGCACCGTACACGGCTGCCATCAGGCCCTGGTCGCCTCGACGATATAGATCGGCCAACGTTTGATTGTCGAAGCCGCTGGTGAGGAATGCAGCCACCTGGTCAGCCACAGCATCCGGCGCAAGCTGTGTTTGCGCCTGGGCTGTCTGCAGTAATACAGCTGCATCTGCTCCGCTCCCGGCAGATTCACCTGCCACCCGCCTGATTCGAGCCACCCGCCCCAACTGATCGCGAAGTTCCCCCTGGCTGATACCAGGGGTCAGATCTGTAATTGTGCTAGCAGCATTGATGAGCTCATTGCGGCCTGCAACACCCAAATCCTGAAGGCGAGCAATGGCATTAATGTCTTTGATGGTCTGGTCTGCGACTTGGCCCCCCTGATTAACCGCCAGGGCATTGATCTGATTGCCCAGGTCAGCCACAGATTTAGCAGCTTTGACCGATTTATCCGCCAGATCGGTGACGAGCGATATTGCTGTGGTAAGTACAGCCGTCCAGCTGACCCAGGAGCGCACGCTGCCTGCAATGGCACTGGTCAAACCATTTTTAGAGTCTGTCGCTTTGTCGATTTTCCCGCTGGCGTCTGAGGCCGAATCGCCTGCCTTACCCAGTTCAGCAGCAAGTTTGCTTTCGGCATCAGCAGCCTGACGGCTTTCCTTCGCGAGATCCTCAATGGCCTCCGCGTTTTTTTCGACCTTTGGCTTGGCGTTGTCAGCCGCAGCCCCTGTCTTAGCTGTGGCCTCAGCCAACTCTTTTTCAAGCGTCGCGATGGTCCTGAGAAGCGATTGAACCTCCTGGCCACCATCGATCGAAATACGCTGTTTAATTTCCTCAGCCATATGGGTCTCCAATCGCCATCAATTCAGCGTGTCGAAGGCGCTTCAATGCCGACCGTCTGGAAGCAGCAAGACGGTCGGCCATGAAACGCCTGCGGAATCAGACATACTCTGCGAACAGAAGGTTGCGACGAGCCGCATCGCTGGACGCTTCCACAGGACGCCGGGCCACAGCAATGGCACTCAGATAGGTTCCCGTCGAACCATTGCCTGCGGTCGCCTGGAGCTGCAGGAAGCGTTTACGGCTCTTGCGAAGGTCAACACCAAAAACCGCCACCTTGTTGTCATCGTCGGCACCAGGCTTGGTTGTGGCTTCCTTCACCGGGGAAGGGCTGCCGCCCAATGTCGTGGAGTCTGTACGAACATCAGATTCCATGACCTTGAGCTGAGCCATGGCGATATCCGTTGCTCCCAGACTGACAATGAATTCGAGATAGTCCGCCCCATCCAGATCAGCCTTGTCGATGACAAAGCTTGGAAACGCTGCATCATCACGGATGACACCCGGTGCGATGGCGTTGAAGATTTTCGTGGTTTGAAGTTCATTCATGATGGTTTACTCCATGCATGGAGGCTTGTTGTTTATATAAACGACTTGAACGATTACCTCTTCCTTATGGGGTATCAGGAAGCGGCAGTGATCAGGCCAATCATGGGGCCTGCCGTCGTGGCATCGCCCAGCGTGTGGTTCGCCACCGCGTGACGCTGCGTAGCCAGGACAGCCACCTGTCGTTCAATGAAACGCACGTGGTCACTGCGGTCGATGGTCAGATCCTTGCGGCGACCATGGGTGGAGGAAAGACGCAGGTCACCGAACACCACAGGAACCTGACTGTTCGCCTCAGACGTAGGCATCGCGCTGACGATTTCCACGGGGAAGCCCAGGAACATCAGTTTGCGTTCACCGGCGAATTCAGCCGCAGTGACGCCACCCTTGGCCAGCGTGATCTTGGCCATGACCGTCCAGAAAAACACACTGCTGCAATACCACTTGGCATTGGCCTGAGCGTAGCGCGGCAGCTGGCCAACCACCTTGAGGAAGTCTGCTTCGACCAGCTCAGACCAGGCGTTGCCTGAGCCAAGCACCAGGCCGCCGCCGTCATCAGTGCCATTGATGGCCTTCAACCGAGGGACCAGACCCCACACGTCCAAGCTGTCAGGCGTGCCATCGCCCATGAAGCCATGGGTATCGAGCGCCTCCGCGAACGCCTGGGCGATTTCCATTGCCAGCAGTTCGCCCAGGGCAGCGGCGGCGTCTTCTTCCACGGACTTGGGGAACAAACAGAGCGTGTTCCATTCATCCGCGTTGAGATTCACCGTCGTGAACTTGGGCTGGCTTTCCTGAGCCTGCTGGTTCTGACCCGTCTTGAAGACACTCAGCCCAGTCGCCCGACGCTGGAAGGTCAGCGAGTCGGAAGTCATTGGCATGGGGAATGCATTGGCGGCGAACACACCCGCTTCTTCCACCAGACGCTGGATGCGGCTGCTGTACTCAATGGGAACCAGGCCACCGCCCCCGGCCTGTGTATCGGTTCCCATCGCACGCTGGGCGATGTCCTTGAACTCACTGCGCAAGGCACTGGCGGCTCGCTGGTCGCCACCGATCATCGCCATGGCCAGCAGGCCAAAGCCACGAGCATGGGCTTCGGTTCCCATCAGGCCGCGATAATTGCCGCGCGGGTCGAACATCGTCTGACGCACAGCATGGAGTTTGTTTTCAATCGTCGACGGAATGCCTCGCATCTGCTCTTCCAGCTGACTCACAGCCTGCTGGAGCTTTGGCATCGTGCTGACGAATTCCCGGAACTGTCCGATCAATTCTTTGGTTTCATGGTCCATCGTAGTAGGAGGCATGATTGATTTCCTTACGCCATGCGATGAGGCAGGGCCTCACGCAGAATGGCTTTAAGCGTTTCATCTTCATTGCCCTGAGACGCCGCCGATGAATCGGGCTCGCTTTCATCGTTGGGGAAATCGTCGAAATATTCATCTCCGCCAAGGCCCTGGCAGCTCCGCATCACATCGACGATTTCCAGCGCGAGTGAGCGGGTAAAGCTGACATCAGTTCCAGCGGTTAGAAGGTCGTTTAAAGCACGTTTGACTGCCTCGTGAATAGCGTCATGCTCTGAGGCTTTGCCGTGCGCATTCCCAGGAGAAAAAGACGCCGCACGCATGAGAGCTGCAGGGTTGGCCGGGATGGTGACAGCAGAGATTTCAAGCAGATCCACTTCCGTGAACACACGCACACGGCGCACTTGACCATCCGTCTGCTTGAGCTCGCGCATCTCCCAGCCTTTGGACACAAACCCGATAGACACTGCCCGCATATGGCCCTTGCGATACAGGTTCCAATAGCGAAGCGAAAGTGGATCTTCATCGTCGAACTGAGCGATGCCTTCCAGGCCATCCCCGCTGACCCACAGTTTATTCCAGTGGCCAATGACGGTCGGCTCACCGCCTGGGGCGCTGTACTGATGGCCAGCGACAAACACCGGATTGAGCATGAAGCCTGGGATCGCCGCTTTGAGGGCGTCAGGGTCTACCACTTCGCCATAGCGATCTACCTGGCCCGTGCTGCAGAGAAAGTGGATCTGCCGACTGGCTTCATCCACGCTCTTGAGCTGCATCTGAGCATGGCCAATCTGGCCCTGGCGTGGCTCCACGTCACGGTGGGAGGCATCCAGGAACAGGTCAATCAGTCTGTCTGGGGGCATCGTGTTCATGGCTTCTTTACGTCCTGTGTCTGGCTTGCCTGGGCATCACGCTGAAGCAGCTGCTCATACGTCAGAAAGCCTCGTGTCATGTAGCGGTCAATGACGGCCTTCAAGCTGTCACCTGGGTAGCGGCTCAACGTGCTGCAGCCGCAGTTAATGTCATCCTTCGCTTCGCCGCTTAGCCTTGGTCCCATGGCCTGGCTGCCTGTCTTGGCAATGGTGAATGGGCTATCGTTGGCGACAGGTGTCTGGGTCGTGGCAGTTTCGGTGTCGAAATGCCAATGCCTGCCGGTCTCTTTCCGCGACCACAGCCAGGACTTCATGGGCGTCCCAGCCTGCGTTCTTCCCTCCTGGCGGGCTTCCTCAACGCCCGCTCCGACTTCTGTCATGGCGATAGTCCGTGCGCGAGCATTGGCAAAGTTGAACTGCTTGCGAACACGATCTGCCAACTGAGCAGTGGTCTCGTTTTCCTGGACGCCTTGTGCCAGCGATTCGCTGATCTTCCGACGCAAAGTGTGATTCACGCGGGCCATGGCCTGCGTACGCGCCTTGATCTTTTCGATCACACGTGGGTCTTCAATGCGAAACAGGTCGGCCTGCGCTTTGCCGGTTGCATCAGCGGCTTCCTGCATGGCCTGATTACCGCCCAGGCGAACGGCTTCACGGATCAGGGGGCCAACGCGCGCAACCAGCGTATTGTCAGCCTTGAACACATCGAACAGAATTCTGCCGATGACATCGCGCTGAATGACCTGCTTGCCCAGGGCCTTGAGCTGAGGCGCTTCACGCTCCAGGTTGCGCAGGGTCTCGTTGCGCAGCTCGTTGAAATGGCCGCGAACCTTGGACTGCAGCGTTTTCTCAAGGCTCAAGTAACTGCGACGATGCATCTGCCAGATGGCAGCCTTCTGCTTCTCGCTCAGGTCGCGCGTGTCTGGCAGCAGAGAGCGTTTGCCGTCCGCAGGCAGGCCTTGCTGAGTTGGGCCGTCTTCCAGAGTCAGATCATCAGCGGACGGGCCTGCAGGGTCATCCAGTTGGCTTTCCGCGTCTTCCCTGGCGTCGATCTTGAACGGATCACGCCACCAGGTTTTCTGCCAGGGATGGCGGGCATAGCCGACATCGTGGGCATGCATGAAGTCGCTCAGCGGGACGCCCAGGGCCACCCACTTCGTGGCAGCGTCGGCCTGTTGTGCCATCGCGCGTTGAACCGCAGGGATTCCCGATGCATCGAACCAGCAATACAGCTGGTTTTTGTTCGATTGGCGGGTCGAACGGGCAAAGCTACGTCCCATGTGGTCACGCGGCGTCATGGCTCGACGCTGGGCCATCGTCATGCCCAGGGAACGATCCCGCTCGAATCGGCTGACAATCGCCCGCTCAAACTCCTCTGCAAGCCACGCAGCCCGAGGCAGGATCGTGCGAAGCCAGAAGCTTTCTTCGGCGCTGTTGGCATGTGCATAGTTTGAATCGTCGAAGTACCCACACACGGAGGGCGGTACGTTGAACACTGCGCAAATGTCTGTCCGGCTCATTTTCTTGAGCTCGGAAAATTCCATGTCGGTGTAATTGGCCGACATTTGATGCACCTTTGCACCGCCTTCCAGCACGAAGGTTTTACGGCGATTTTCGACACCGGACTGTCTTTCGCGGAATTGCTCCTTTACGCGTAGGTACTGTTCCTCAGTCAGGGAGACATTGGGGTCGATTGCTAGGATCACATCCAAAGCCACGCCATTGTCCAAACTCGCCTGGTTTGCCACATCGGCCGCGAAATACTGGCGAATCGCCATCGCAGCGGCTTTACGGGGTGACAGGCCGCTGAATGGATCGGCAGGGTTTTCGTAGTCAGGATCAACGATCGTATGAACTTCATCCGTCGTTAATCGTTCCTGCCTGCTGCTGCCCGGGGGCGTGTAGAGCCAGCCTGCAAGCCCGCCTGTGACCGGGTCACGCTGCGCCTGCATCAGGAGCGGATGCAACGGATCTATCTTCACAGGCTGCCCGCCGGGCAATGCGTTGATGTGCCAATGCGATCGACCGAACAAAAGCAGGTGGGTCTCCGTCGCACGCCAGAAGTTGCGCGTCGTCAGGCCAGGAGCAGGTTGTTCGACCAGATCGACCAGTGGCCCCGCGTCGAGAATCTCATCCTGGGCATTGCCCACACGCAAAGGCATCGACCCCAATGCATCCGCTCGGGCACGCACGCAGGCGAACACAGGAGCGACCATCGCATATGACCCCGCTTCGGTTGTACGCATGCCTGACCGATTGCCAATGTTCAACCAGCCACCCAGACCATTGTTACGGTCCTGCCATTCTGCGGACGTCAGGCCGCGACGCTCAAGCATCCGCAGATCTGAGCCAGGAGCAGCGATGATTTCAAATAGCGTCGGCATCCGTGCCTCCGAAGATCAGGCGGTTTTCATCGCCTTATGGAATTGCCAGTGCAGCGCAAGGTAAATGCGCATAAATCGAATGCTTGAAATAATGGCCAGCATGATCCACGCCAGGGCCAGACCAGGCCTGCCGAATTCAGCGAGCCGCATGAATCGCATGAGTGTCGCATCAGTGACGAAATACTCTTTGACTTCGTTACGCACGGCGGCAGACATGTGATTGTGCATCTCCGCCTTGACGGCGAGTTTATGGATCCAGGGAATGAATCGATCCAGGCGGCGGCTCGTGCGCTGGCTCAAATAACTGATCGCCTTGGCTCGACACTCGGTTACGAACCCCGCAAGATTGCCTGCCTGGTGAACAGCAGACATCCGCTTGAGATGGATAATCTGGCGAGAATGCAGCTTAACCCGGCGTTTCAGGTCGGCATTCAGCAGCTCGCGAAATTCAAGCATCCACTCCCTGAAATTGCCTGCTGCTTCCTCAAGAATTTCACCGTCATCGCCATAGATGCCGCCCCTGAGATCTTCCTTCATCCGTTCAAAGAAGGCCATTCTCAGCGAGCTATCCATTTCCCGCCTGGCATCGTCTTCATCCGAGAGCGTGTAATACGGGGGGCGTGATCGCCTGCGAATAACTTCCGCCCTGGCATCGGCCCAGATGCCATCGAGAAAACGCTCAACTGAGCCAGCTTTCTGGAATGCCTGAGTCTGCTGCAGGGGAATCACTACCCGCCATTGCGAGAATTCATAGCTTATTGCCATAACGCCAGCCTCCATGCTGAAGACAGGAGCACTAGAAAACGCCGAGCTATAAGGCAGAATCAGACGCCGCAGGCTTGAAGGGCTTGATCGAGTTTATCCAGCTCATCGCTTGCCACGTAAACACGCGTGCTAAGATTCATATTCGCCAAGGCCAGCACTGGGGCGAACTGCGAATAGCCAGGATATGCACGCTCAAAAAGGGCAAGAATGCGGTTCGCAATGTATTGACGTGCTGGATCAATACTAACACTACCATTTTCAGCTTGATTTGCCCCCAAAATCTGCTGCAATTCCCCCTCATTTTTAGCAGAGATTTTGAAAGCAACCTGGACAGAATCAAGCGTATCCAGCGCACATTCCATGGCGACGCCAAGATACAACAACACGACATCATGAGGATCTTGATCCCTCATAATAATGCCGCCTGGTGCTTGGGAAGTAAGAGCCCAATCGCGTTTACGCAGTTTCTGAATGATTGACTCCCAATCGATTTTTTCGGCCCGGTCAATCAATGCATTGAGACGAAGGAAAACATTGGTCCATCGTTTGGCTGCTTCAGCCATCAGCTCTTGGTCAGAGACAGCTTCCAGACGACGCGGCGGCTTGTCAGCAGGGGCTTCATCATCTGCGAACCATTCCAGCGGAACTCCATGAAATTCCGCCAGCTTCACCAGAGCAGCTAGCCCTGGCATAGCTCCTGAAAGGTAATAACCGTACTGCTGAGGACTGACACCGATAGCCCTCGCCACTTCAATATTGGTGACGCCTTTCTGCTTCGAAAGAAAGACCAGTTTTTCAGTCAGTTTGCTCGGCGACTTACGCATATCGTCCATGATAGCCCATCTCCAATATCGGTGTAGTGATGATGAAATGCTAACTAACTAGATGTTGACTGTCAATATCGAATAAAGTAAGCTGAATTTGAAAATCAGACAATTGCCTCAGCATCGAAAGGAGCCTGCAAAGATTTGGCAGTGGGGTCTGAAAATGAAAAGACCCTTGCCCACGTGTCTTCACTTTCCACGGATCAAACACGTAAACAAGGGTCTGTCACATGTTATCTGAACTCACCAGCAGGCGCAAGCCCAAAATGCTTTCCGCCATCGTAAACGAGGCAAGGAAGCCACGCCCCGTGCCAGTCAATGAACGCATCACAATGCCTGCAAATGCTGCATCCAGCAGCGCTTTTTTGTTGGCGACTCCGCCTGCATTGGGCTGGAGCGTGCCAGCGTTGGATGATGAGCAAGCCTTGGAGACCAAGCTATTGTCCTTGGCCTGCATGACGGTGCCTGTAGGTCCGTATGAATACAAGCTCTATCTTTTCCCTGGGCTGATCCCATATCTGGGACGCAATGCGCGGGGCATATGCGATTCAACCAAGCATCGAATTTGTGTTTCCGATGCAATTCCACCTGCGGCGCGTCTGTCCACCTTCTGGCATGAGGTCGCTCATGCATGGTTTTTTGAGACGCGAGAGAATCCCTGCCGTCCCATGAGCAACGAGGAATTCGCTCGTTTTACGGGCATCGTCATGGCACAGATTGGCTCTCTCTTTCTGGCTGAAATCGAGCGGTTTTTGAAAATCGATCGGAGGGCTGACCAATGACAGCAGCCTACACCATTCAACCATTGTGCAGGGCCTCTCTTCCGCCTTCTGATGTCATGCTGCGCGAGTATGCGACCTGTGAGGAAGCCGCACAACGCCTGGGCCTGACTGGCCGCCGCGTGGCCCAGTTGTGTGAAAGTGATCTGGCTAAACGCGGCCTGGCATTGAAGGTCCAGCTGCGTGAACTGGGAGACCGCAAGCCGCGCTGGTATATCGCACGACGTTATGACCTTCGCCTGGCGTTTGGCCAGGCAGGGAACGCTTATCAGTTGCCCGATCTAAGCGCTTACACCGATGCTCAGGTAGAGCAGGCCTGGCAGCGGGCAGCATGTGTGGATCAGTTCAATCAGGCCAGGCGTACCTGGTCAGGTCGACAGCAGGATTGGCTGCCAACACTGTGCGCAAAACTTCGCGAGCAGTACCCTGCCTTGAAGTTCAATGAGCGGACACTGCGGGCCTGCCAGGCCAAATACCGCACACCGCGAGACCTGGAAAAGCTTATAGATACACGCGGCGGGAATCAGCTGGGCGAGGCAGACCCGGCGGCCTGGGAGTTCTTCCGACGGCTATTTCTGAATGAAAAATGCTTGTCGATGCAAGTCTGCTGGGAGCAGACGCGCGATGCCGCACGTGAGAACGGCTGGAAGTGGACCAGCTACAAACAATGCACGCGCCTGCTGAATCGAAAGATTCCACCGGAAATGCAGGCAAAATATCGCACGCCCAGAGTCTACCGTCAGAATTTCGCGCCTTACCTTGAACAGCGTGTGGATGCCTGGGAAGCGAATCAATGCTGGGTCGGCGACAACTCGCCGCTGGACCTGTGGTGCCGAGTGGGCAAGCGAATTTTCCGACCTGTCATCACTGCCTGGATGGATCAGCGAACCCGCCGCATAGTCGGCTGGAAGCTGACTGAATCACCCGATGCCAGCGTCATCACAGCGGCACTTCGCCAGGGCATCATCGATCCTGCAGGCATGGGGCCGCCTGAGCATGTTTGGATCGACAACGGGAAGGATTATGATTCCTACAGCCTGCATGGCCAGACGAAAAAACAGCGACTTTCCCGGCGAAATCTGAAGGTCTCAGAGGAACGCATCGGCGGCATTCTGCAGCATCTGGGCATTACTGCGCATTGGAGTCTGGCGCATAATCCCAACGGGAAATCGGGCATGGAGCGATGGTTTGGAACGCTGCATGATCGGTTCGATCGGTTGTTTTCAACGTACTGCGGCAAAGACACTCAGCACAAGCCAGAGAGTCTCAATGCCTTCCTGCGTGAACGCCCTGACCAGGTTCCGACGTTTGAGCATGTCCAGCAGCGTCTGAAGGAGTTTATTGCAGGCTACAACGCCAAAGAGGAAAACGCATCAAAATACCTGTGCATTGATGGTCAGCAGCTGTCGCCAGATCAGGCGATGGCCAGGCTGTGTACCCAGCGGCGCGTCCTGGCAGATGAACGAGCTCTGAACCTGTTGATGCAGCAATGGGGCCGACCTGTCCGCGTGGGACGAAATGGTGTCAGAATTGCACCAAAGGGAGTCATTATGTCCTTCGGCCAGCTTGAGCCTGCGCTGATGGAATTCAAGGGGACAGATCGCCGCGTGCATGTCGCTTACGATCCTGAAGACCTGCGAAGCGTGCGCGTGTTTGATGAACGCTGGCGGTTCATCTGTGAAGCCCGATCAAACTTCGTGAGAAGCGCATCGGACCCCCTCAAGCTGCCAGAGCTCAAAGACGCTCTGGCTGAGAAGAAGCGTTACACCAGGGCCAAGCGTGAATATGCCAAGGGCACGCATCACGAATACTTGACCACGGAAGAAATCGCCTCGCTGGAAGCCGCTCGCAAGGCCCGTGAAGAGCGTACTCCGCCGGCTGATCCGCCGCCCATGACGATCGTTCAAACGCCCTTTGACGGCCAGTTAAAGCAGCTGGAAGAGACCCAGCAGTACCGCCAGGCGGCTGGCGGAGAACATGACGTTAGGCGAGCATTGCGTCAACTGTCTAACTCTGAGACAGCCCGATCGCAGAGCAGTGAGCAGACGCGTTCTGTTATGTCCTGGTCTCATTTCTCCACAGGTTTTCCCGGTGGAAATGAACAGATGGAAGATGAACCACGTCCCACACTGAGCGCTCTGGCCCGACTGTCATCAATCACTTCCAGCCATGAAGGAGGTGAAGCATGAACAGCCAGGACAAGCACTTGATTGACGAGCTCGTTGCCCAAGGTCGAGTATTGCTGCAGGGGCGTTTGCTGTCTGCAGGGCCACTCGATGAATCCGCCATCTCGGACGTTCGCAGAACCTTTGAACGCTGGATCAATCGGCATGCGATATTTCCCGAGCAGGTTGGCCGGGAGATCGACTGCCCTGTATCGGATATTGCGCAATGGCGTCAAGGCTCTTTCCAGGGCGACGCGGATGGCTTAACCAGGCGGCTCAATGACTGGCTGGAAGTCGACGCCCGTCGCCGCCAGGCCACTGTAAGGCTTGATTACATTCCGACCAGAGCAGCCGAGGCGTCATCATGGCGGCATGCAGCATGGACTCCATGGCGGCTATCTGCGCTCCCTCAGGGGTAGGTAAGACGCATGTCCTCAAAGCGTTGGCAGCCAAGATGAGCGGGCTGTACATCTACTGCCATGAACTTTCACGCAAGGGCCTGATCCAGGACCTGGCGATTGCAGCAGGCGTAACAGGGCGCTATCACACAGCCAGCGCATATATGGGCCTGATCGTCGAACGCCTACGGGGAACTCGTCGGCCGATCTTTCTGGATGAAGCCCACCGCATCAAGCCTGAAGCCATTGGTGTCCTTCGCACAGTTCATGATTTGACGGGCTGTCCGGTCATCATGGCGGGCACAAGTGAAATCCTTCACCTGATCGACGATACAGCCCATGGCGGCGGTCAATTCCACTCCCGGACACTGCAGCTGAACCTGACCAATGGTCTGCCTGATGCATCACCCGGAATGCCTGACGGAACGTATCAGCCAGCATTTGCCCAGGGCAAGCCGTTGTTCACTGTGGAGGAAGTCAGGCAGCTCTTTGAAGGCATGACGATTCGATTTAACGATGACGCTTTGGCGCTGCTGGCTGCAGTAGCTTCCATACCTGGCCGAGGCGGCCTTCGGACTGTGCGGCGCGTGGTGGAGCTCCTGGCCAAGCAGGACACGACCCGGACGATTACCCGGCGCAATGTGCTCGATGCATTGGGCCTGCTGTTTGCAGATGCAGGGGTCTATTTGGCCAAGCTGGCGCAACGTCAGAGCGAATGTCCACCGCAATCTGTCGCCGCAGGCTGATAGGTTTCAACGATGGAACGACCCCAGGGCAAGGAGGCCCATATGGCGGACAAGCAGAGGAATTACAATCTGACCGATCGAGGCCGGGAGCTGTTGCGTACGTATGCCCGCATAACCCGGCCGCATCTCTATACCCGTGGTCCCATCACGCGTGAAGGCAAGGCCAGGAGTAGATTCAATGGCTTGAAGCACGGCCGGTTCTCTAAAACCGCCAAGCTCAAGCGGGAGTGCGATGGACTTGCCAAACGCTATAAGACCGTCCAGGACCCCGACGTGGCGGCGGAGATTCTGCGTCTGCTTACTGCCAAGCTGGAGGAACTGCGAGTCTGGCAGCTGGCCATCGGCGATGCTCCCAGGCCTCTCCGAGGCGAACCGTCACTTCATGCCATGCCCGTCCAGGACGATGACCCGCTGCCGGTGGCCTTGGTCCAGAGCAGCGTTCAGTGGCAGGAATGGCTGACGGTAGATGACGCTGCCAAGGCTCTGAGCTGGTCAACGACCAAGGTCCGTCGCTGGGCTCGCCGCCTGGCGAGCCATGGATTGGCCATCTGTGCAAACCGCAACTTCCCTTATTGGGGGGCTGTGGCTTGGTACATTCATGTCTCCGCTGACCCTTTGCTGCGGTTGAAATCGGGTCTCAAAAAGCCTTCTGCTGGCCATAAAACGACTTCAGATTAATTGGAAATTTCCAATCAAAAACCGCCTTGGCGCTAGCGCCAGGGCCATCAGCCCCAGTTGGAATTTCAACATTTTGGCGTTTTCGCTTCACCCGCTTTCCGGCGGGTTTTTTTGTCGTAACTCTTTATGCCGTCGAAGCTCGCCGCACGTCGCCGCTCATTGCCGCCCATTGTCACTTTTGCTGGTCCGGTTACGCCCCCGTCAGGGCCAAATGGTTTGGAAAAAATTCGGTATTTTTCTCAAGAAACACCTTGATAAAAACCGAACAAAGACTATCCTACCAGAAGCCTTACATTGACGATAAAGAGGAGCAGCGATATGGTAAGCAGCACAGCAATTAACGGTCGAACCAAGGGAAACACCATGGCCAAAGGAAACGCAGGCTCCTCGTCGTCCGGCGACGAAGCGGGCCGTAAACAGGCACTTGAACGGGCAGTCACACAGATCGAACGCTCGTTTGGCAAGGGCTCGATCATGCGGCTGGATGATGACCCCACCCAGCGTGTGGCGGGCATCAGCACCGGCTCGATCAGTCTCGACCTGGCCCTGGGTGGCCGCGGCGTGCCCCGTGGCCGTGTGATCGAAATCTTCGGCCCGGAATCGTCGGGTAAGACCACTCTGGCCCTGCACGTGATCGCCAACGCTCAGAAGTCAGGCGGCGTGGCAGCCTTCATCGACGCCGAACACGCGCTGGACCCCTCCTGGGCCCGCCGTCTGGGCGTCAACCTTGAAGAACTGCTCGTCAGCCAGCCTGACACCGGCGAGCAGGCCCTGGAAATCTGCGAAATGCTCGTCCGCTCCAACGCGGTGGATGTGATCGTCGTCGACTCGGTGGCCGCCCTGATTCCCCGTGCGGAAATCGAAGGCGAAATGGGTGACTCCCACGTGGGTCTGCAGGCCCGCCTGATGAGCCAGGCCCTGCGTAAGCTCACCGGTGCCATCGCCCGCAGCAAGTGCTGCGTGATCTTCATCAACCAGATCCGTGAAAAGATCGGCGTGATGTTTGGCAGTCCCGAAACTACCCCCGGCGGCCGCGCCCTGAAGTTCTACGCCTCGGTGCGTATGGACATCCGCCGCACCGGTTCCATCAAGGAAGGCGAAGCCGCAGTGGGCAACCGCGTGCGTGCCCGCGTGGTCAAGAACAAGGTGGCCCCCCCCTTCCGCGACGCCGAGTTCGACATCATGTTCGACAGTGGCATCAGCTCCACCGGCGACCTGCTGGACCTGGCCGTCACCTGTGATGTGGTCAGCAAGAGCGGTGCGTGGTTCAACTTCGGCGAAGTTCGCCTGGGTCAGGGCCGTGAAAACGCCAAGCGATTCATCGGCGACAACCCCGAACTCTTCGCCGAAATCCTCAAGGGCGTCATGGAGAAGAAGGGTGTCGAAGCCGGCGCCACTTCGGGCAGCGTCACCAGCCCCGCAGCCGATCTGGATGACGACGAAGAACTGCCGGACGACGAAGCCTGAGTCCAGTCTTTTGAAATACCCCGGCCAACCCGGCCGGATCTTGCGGGCATCTTCCAACCCCCTGCTGTCTCAGCGGGGGTTTTTCTTTTGCAGGAGATGTACCAGCCGAACGAAAGCGAATTCACTGCGCCTCAAAGAATCGGCTGCTTGTTCCCGACTCGCCCACCAGCGCCCGCACAGGAGCGCCACAGCGGGGGCATTTGCCTTCGTAGGCTGTCCCTGCAGCATTGCGATAAATGCGGCTGTAGGTCTGGCAGCATTTCCAGTGCACCGCAATCCAGGGCCGGCCTTGAAATGAACCGCTTGGCTCACTGGCAGATTGCCCCTGAGCCTTGTCGCCATCTGCCCTGGGCAGGCTGGAGAGATCCAGAATGTAATCAGGCTCGGCCATGGCTTTATTCTATGACAGCCATCCGATTCGGAAAATCCGTATCACCGCATGATGTGGCTGCCTCAGCCCTCATCATCATGACCTGCGGAGCTTTTCATCGATGAGTCTTCGCAGTTCCCGCGGATCGTAATTCATCGAGGTTCTGACATGCAGGACAGGCAGCCCTGCCGCTTTGAGGACTTCATCAAGGACTTGATCGCGCTTCTGACGATCTGCTGTATCGTGCGAAGCATCATCCAGTTCAACCACCAGCAGAGGCTTCATCTGCTGGGCATCACAGATCAGAAAATCCACGGCTTTGGATTGAATGCGATTACGCCAGGTCTGCTGTCCTTTGCCATTCTTTACGTAAATCAACTGTCCCAGTGAAACCTGCGCCAGCACATACGCGTCGTCCTTCATCGCCAGCTGCAGCACGCGAAAGAAGCTGAACTCGGCAGCTGTAATGAACTTCTTACTGACCATGACCGAAGGCGGAACCGCCTCCTGAGCGACAACCTCATTGGCGGCATCCGCCAATGTGGCTCTACTGTTGAACAGCCAGCCCAGCAGACAGCCCTTCTTGTCCGTATCAGCCATGGGTCCCCCTGGAAGGTGATTCATCTCCCCTGCAGTTTATTCATCCACATCGGTCAGCAGCGCGTCTTCCATGGACGTTCCCTCAGTCAGTTGCAGCACCGATGACGCATCGACAGGCGACAGGCTTTCGACCGTGCGCAGCTTGCGATTCATCGCACGCGTGCGGACTTCCGCAGCGTCCACGCTATTGCTGGCTTCCTGGAGCTTCTTCTTGACCTTCTCAAGCACGCCGCCGAACTTGCCAAACTCGGTCTTGACCGCGCCGAGCACTTCCCAGACCTCGCTCGACCGCTTCTGAATCGCCAGCGTACGGAAGCCCATCTGCAGTGAGTTGAGGATGGCCGCCAGCGTGGTCGGGCCGGCGATCACCACCCTGCAGTCGCGCTGGCAATATTCCACCACGCCTGTGCGACGGATGACCTCGGCGTAAAGCCCCTCGCTGGGCAGGAACATGATGCCAAAGTCCGTCGTATGAGGCGGCGAGATGTACTTGTCGCAGATGTCGCGGGCGCAGTTCTTGATGGCCTGGTCGAGCTGACGGATCGCCAGATCCACCGCGTCCTTATCCGCAGCTTCCTGAGCATCGACAAGCCGCTGGTAGTCTTCCACGGGGAACTTGGCGTCGATGGGCAGATAGATCACCCCGCGCGATTCATCACGCCCGGGCAGGCGAATGGCAAACTCCACCGTCTCGTCACGCTGAGGATCAGGCTTCACGTTGGCTTCGTACTGCTCAGGCGTCAGGATCTGCTCAAGCAGGGCATGCAGCGCCACTTCGCCCCACGTACCACGGGTCTTGACGTTGGTCATCACCTTCTTCAGATCACCCACGCCGCTGGCCAGTGTCTGCATTTCGCCCAGGCCCTTGTGGACCTGCTCGAGTCGTTCGCTGACCTGCTTGAAGGATTCGCCCAGACGTTTTTCGAGCGTGCCCTGGAGCTTCTCGTCGACGGTCTTGCGCATTTCCTCAAGCTTCAGGCTGTTTTCCTCACGCATTTCCTTGAGCTTCTGCTCGACGGCCTGCTTGAGGGCTTCGCCCTTCTTGTCGTTGGCTTCAATCATTTCGCCCACGCGTCGGCCGAAGGAATCCAGTCGGTCGTTCTGCTCCTTGAACACTTCCGACAGTCGCGTGAACAGCAGCGTGTTCATCTTCGTCAGGGAGTTATTCTGCTCCTCCCGACCGAGCTTGGCGGAGTTGCTGCTGTCCTGACGGACCTGCTCCAGCTTCGTGCTGATTTCGGTCTGCATGGCTTTGAGCGTAGCCACCTGCTCTTCACGCGCCACTTTGCTGCTGGCGGCCTGTTCGGTGCGAGCCTGATCGAGCTTGGCACCGACCGATTCGTTGGACTCCTTGAGTCGGCCGTCGAGTGTGAGGCGCATCTCTTCGAGCTTCTTGATCCCTGTCTCACTGTTGGCCGTGAGTCGGTTGCCAAACTCTTCGAGCCTGCCCTTCTGGGCATCGGAAAGCTTGGTGAGCATGTCGGTGGTAGTGCGGACGAAATGTTCCATCGACCGCGATGCTTCCTCGCGCTGCAGACGCTGGGCCTCGCCAGCTTCACGGCGGGCCGCGGCCATCTCCTCACGCACCAGCTTCTCAATGCGCTCCTGAGCCCGTTCGAGCAGTTCGAAGCGGGAGGTGTAATCCGTCTGCGGCGTCACCTGCCTGCGCTGAAGCAGCAACAGCACCAGACAGACAACCCCAACCAGCAGCACAAGACCCAGCAGAATCAGATCCATAAAAATCTCCTCTCAAACCCATCGACCGCTGCACCGCTGGCAGCTGCCTGCCCCACGGAAGGACTTCTACACTTACCCAGTTCATGCATCGCCAGGCGATTGATCAATCTACCTGGCGACCATGCATATTCACCTGCCAGATCTGACGCGAGTGCACATCCATCGCCGTCAGCGCGCCGCCCGCAAAACAGCCTGTGTCGATGCAGACCAGATGGCCCATGTCGAAGGGCTCATCAAAGGTGATGGTATGCCCGACAAACGCCACCTTTCCCGAATAATGCTTCCCGGGCATGCATTCATCCAGCCGACGCCAGATCATGACCTCCAGGCTCTGCTCCGCCATCAACTTCTTTTCGTCGTAGTTGGCATGCACAAACAGATGCGCTTCTGTCTCGTGATAGAGCACGGTGGATTTCAGAAACTGCATGTGACGTTTGGGCAGCCGACGCGGATCCCGCTCGCCATAGGAATACATGGTGGCGTCGCCACCATTCATGATCCATAGCGGAAAATCAGCTTTGCGCCTGCAGCCATCGAGCATCATCTGCTCGTGGTTCCCCCGCAGAGCCACCAGCTGACACTTTTTGGAAAGTTCGATCAGCTGCTCGATAACATCACAGCTGTCAGGCCCACGATCAACATAATCGCCCAGCGTGACGATTGTGTCCTCTTTCTCCGGCCTGATGAGTTTCAGGATCGCCCGCAGGGCATCGGCGCAGCCATGAATATCACCAATGGCAATGGTTCGTGACATAAACGACTAGCCCTCTGGCCTAAGGCCCCGGTTATCTCAGTAAGCAATCAGGCGACCACAGGCTTCCATCTTACTTGCGAATCCCGTGGCGTGGGGGAAGGTTAAAGCGAAAACATGCCCTGTCACTGACAGCATGCTGTCAGTGATCGACGAGAAATTGCGGTTTCGATGAAGGGCGCATCTTCTCGAAATTCACATCGCCTGACCGTGGCTTACCACAGATTGGAAATGATCCTGCCTTGCACTTTTCCAGCCAGGTCTGACAATCTGTCTGAAGCAGTCAGTCGACTGATACAGGACGCAAGTCAGGGCCCCAGGGACACCCATGCAGGATACGTCACAGCCAAGCACGCCTTCTGACACTCGCCCACCCAGGCTGTCGGTGCTCATGCCGGTGTACAACGCCATGGCTTATCTCGACGAAGCCGTCCAGAGCATCCTCAATCAGACCTGGCGCGACTTTGAACTCATCCTGATGGATGACGATTCCACCGATGGCAGCTGGGACGCATTGCTCGCCTACGCTCAAGCCGATTCAAGGGTGGTGGCGCGGAAGTTCAACCACACCGGCCATGCCGATCTGATGAACGAAGGCCTGAAGCTCGCCAAAGCCGACCTGATCGCGGTGATGCATTCCGATGACATCGCCCTGCCCGATCGGTTTGAAAAGCAGATCGCGTACATGGACACCCACCCCGACATTCAGGTGCTCGGGACGGCCTATCGCATTCTGGCGGGCAGTCAGCCTACTCAATGCATCATGACCAACCCCACCACGCCAGCCGGGGTGGATGCCACCCTCAAGCAGGGCTGCTGTGTCGGTCACCCCACCGTCATGTTCCGCAAAGCCGCAGTGCTCCAGGCCGGCGGCTATCACAAGCATCTGGTCCCTGCGGAAGATTACGACCTGTGGATGAGGCTGACCTCCCATCGGCCGGGGATTGTTGCGAATCTGCCTGACTGCCTGCTGATGTATCGCATCCATGCCCGCCAGGCCAGTACTGCGGGCATGATGAAAACCATCGTGATCACCGAGGCCATCAAGCACAATCACAACAAAGCTGCTCATGCCCAGCAGCCACCTGTGAATGTAAATGAGCCCATCACCTACGAGCGTGTAGCCCAGGCCATTGGTCCCGACACGCTCAACCGCCGCATCATCCAGGGCTACTGCCTGAGACTGGCCCAGTTCCGTCAGTGGGGTATTCAGGAAGCCGATACCAGGCAGGCCCGCGAAGACCTGCTGGCCTTCGCTGCGGAGCATCATCTCAAAGCCTATGCCCGGGCCCGGCTGGCACTGGCCTATGCGTGTGCCCCGGAAAACAGCACATCCCCCATCACCCGTTTTTCCCGCTGGCTGCAGGCCGCAGGCCGGGCCTGTCTGTCGCTGGAATTCCAGAAAGACGTCCTGCGAAAGCTCACCGGCCGACCTTGAAACCATCTGGCGGGGGTGGTTGAATTGGTTTACACTCGACATGCCCTTTAAGGCCCGGCAGAACACCTCCGGTGACGACTTTCAACCGACGGATTCATTCATGATGCGAACCTTTTTCGATAACGCTGCAGTTCTGGTGACAGGTGGAACTGGATCCTTCGGCAAGCTGTTCGTCAAAACCCTGCTGGAAAAGACCACCGCCCGTCGCATCGTGATCTACAGCCGCGATGAACTCAAGCAGTGGGAAATGTCGCAGCTTTACCCCGGCGAAGACCGCCTGCGCTTCTTCCTGGGCGACGTGCGCGACCTGCCCCGCCTGACCCGTGCGTTCCACGGCGTGGACTACGTCGTGCATGCCGCAGCCCTCAAGCAGGTTCCCGCTGCGGAATACAACCCGTTTGAAGCAGTCAAGACCAACATCATGGGCGCCAAGAACATCATTGATGCCGCCATCGACTGTGGCGTCAAACGTGTGGTCGCCCTGAGCACCGATAAAGCCTCGAGCCCGGTGAACCTCTACGGTGCCACCAAGTTCGTCAGCGACAAGCTCTTCATCGATGGCAACGCCTACGCCGGCGGCCGCGTGACGCGATTTTCCGTGGTGCGCTATGGCAACGTGGTGGGCAGCCGAGGCAGCGTGATTCCGCTGTTCAAGAAGCTCGCTCCCACCGGCGAACTGCCTGTCACCGATCCGAACATGACCCGCTTCTGGATCACCCTCGATCAGGGCGTGGAAATGGTGATGGACGCCTTCGAAACCATGAAGGGTGGCGAACTCTACGTCCCCAAGATTCCGAGCATGAAGCTGGCCGACCTGGCCAAGGCCATCGCGCCCGATGCGAAGATCCGCATCACGGGCATCCGTCCCGGTGAGAAGCTGCATGAAGAACTCATCAGCGCTCACGACGCCTACCGCACGGTCGACGCAGGCAAGTACTACATCATTCAGCCTGACCTGGACTGGTGGGCCCCTTCGAAGATCGAAGGCAAGCCCGTGCCCACCAACTTCGCCTACACCAGCGACAACAACCCCATGTGGCTCACCGTGGAACAGCTGCGGGAGATGATCCGCGATGTCTGAAACGTTCATCCCCTACGGCCGACAGACGATCGATGAACAAGACATTCAGGCGGTGCTGCAGGTCCTCAAAGGCGACTACCTGACCACCGGCCCCGCAGTGGCCCAGTTTGAACGCAGGCTCTGCGAAATCACCGGCGCCGCTGCTGCGGTGGCGGTCAACTCCGGAACCGCAGCCCTGCATGCGGCCTACTTCGCCGCCGGCCTCAAAGCCGGGCAGGAAATCATCACCACGCCCCTGACCTTCGCCGCCACCGCCAATGCCGCCCGCTACCTGGGAGCCGATGTCCGCTTCGTCGATATCGACCCGGCCACGGGGCTGATCGATCCCAAACTGATCGAACAGGCCATCACCTCACGCACCGGCCTGATTGCCCCGGTGGACTACACCGGCCAGCCGGCGGACTACGACACCATCAACGCCATCGCTCAGAAACATGGCCTGCCCGTCGTGGCCGACGCCGCTCACTCGCTGGGTGCAACATACAAAGGCCGATCCGTTGGTACGCTGGCGACGCTGACCACCACCAGCTTCCATCCGGTCAAGCCGGTGACCACCGCAGAAGGCGGTGCGATCCTCACGCCCCACGCCGATCTGGCCGCCATCGCCTCGCGCTTCCGCACGCATGGCATCACGCGCGATCCCGCACTACTCCAGCGCAACGAAGGCCCGTGGTGGTATGAGATGCACGACCTGGGCTTCAACTACCGCCTGCCCGATCTGAACTGCGCTCTGGGCATCAGTCAGCTGAGTAAGCTCGACCGATTCCTGGCCCGCCGACGTCAGATCGCCGCGATGTATGACCAGGGGCTGTCCTCCTCGCAGGACCTGATCCTGCCCAGGGTGGCAGCCGACGTGGTTTCGGGCTGGCATCTGTACGTGGTGCGACTGGCAGGCGATGCTTCGCGCCGCCGCGCTGTTGTGGAATATCTGCATCAGCAGAAGATCGGCGTGCAGGTGCACTACATTCCGGTCCATCTGCAGCCCTACTATCAATCACTGGGGTTCAAAGCCGGCATGTTCCCGCAGGCCGAAGATTTCTACAGCCGATGCTTCTCGCTGCCCATCTTCCCCGCGATGAGCGATGCGGATGTCAGCCGGGTGATTGAGAAGGTGCTCTACGCCGCGGCGCATGTGGTGTGACTCTCCAGCTGGAAGTGATTCATGAAAATCGTTGCCATCATCCAGGCTCGTGTGGCGTCGACCCGTCTGCCCGCCAAAGTGCTGATGGACCTGCAGGGCCAGCCCGCGATCATCCGCGTGTGGGAACGCGTCCAGCAGAGCAAGCTGATTCATGAACTGTGCATCGCCACCACCGACGATCCTTCCGACACGCCGCTGGCCCAGCTGCTGGAACAGCGCGGCCTGCCTTACTTCCGAGGCAGCCATCACGATGTGCTCGACCGCTTCTATCAGACCGCGAAAAAGTGCCAGGCCGATGTGGTGGTCCGTCTCACAGGCGACTGCCCGCTGCACGATGCGCAGGTGATCGATCAGGTCATCCAGGCGCATCTCGATGCGCAGGACAAGCCTGTCTACACCAGCAACGTGCATCCGCCGACTTTTCCTGACGGGCTGGATGTGGAAGTGTTCCCCTTCAGCGCGCTGGAAGAAGCCATCCATTCCGCTCGCGACAAGCACTCGCGTGAGCATGTCGGGCCGGCTATCTACAAGCACTACATCACCGACCCGGCCCTCAAGCCTCGCACGCTGAACGTGGCTTACCCCACCGACTTCAGCCATCTGCGCTGGACCCTCGACACGCCCGAAGACTACACCTTCCTGAACACGGTGTATGAACACCTGCTGGCCAGCAGGCCTGACTTCACCTGGCTGGATGTCGTCGCTTTATTGACACGCTGTCCGTGGATGCTGAAAATCAACGCTGACCTTGAGCGCAATTTCACCGTTGCCCAGCTCAAGCAGGACAGGCAGATGGCCCTTGAGAAAGATCGCCCGCAATGAGCAGTCAGGACGATATCTTCAGGCAGAAAGAGGGCGACGCCTATTTCCAGCGCAATCGCAATTCGCCTTACCTCACCGCAGATACATTCGACTGGCCCTGCCATCTGCTGGCCACCACACAGCTCAATCGCCCGATCAACAGCATCCTTGAGCTGGGCTGCTTTACCGGCTTTCGACTCGATCGCCTGCGTGCCACCTACCCCCAGGCCAGACTCATCGGCGTCGACGCCAGCGAGCAGGCCATCGCACAGGGGCGATCACTCTACCCTCATCTTGAACTGCATCAGGGCACACTGGCCGACTGCCCCATCCGTGACACATTCGATGTGGTAATCGTCCACTTCGTGCTTCACTGGGTGGATCGCTCCACACTTCTGCGTTCCATTGCGCAGATCGACGAGCGCGTCAGCGATGGCGGGTATCTGATCCTTGGCGACTTCCTGCCAGGCAGCCCCGTGCGACGGCCTTACCATCACAGCAAGGATGTTCCGCTTTACACCTACAAGCAGGACTACGCGAAGATTTTTGAATCCAACTGCCTGTATCGCCCGCTGCAGCAGATCGCCTTCAACCATGACACCCATGGCCAGCAGGCCGAGCATGCCGACAGCCAGAGCCAGGCGACATGCGTCATTCTTCGCAAATCACTGAACGATCATTACCTCAACAGTTGATCCCCGGCGTGACGGCCGGACCGAGCATCACCATGAGCAGCGACAAACAGACCCGCATCAGCCGATATCAGCAGAGCAGCCAGTGGCTCCAGCGGGCATGTGAGCATATTCCGCTGGGTTCGCAGACCTTCAGCAAGAGTCACATCCAGTACCCGTCGCAGGCCGCCCCGCTTTTCCTCACGCATGGCAAAGGCTCGCACGTGTGGGACGTGGATGGCCACGCGTATGTCGACCTGGTCAACAGTCTGCTGGCGGTGGTCCTTGGCTACTGCGATCCCGATGTCGACGCCGCCATCACCCAGCAGCTTCGCAGTGGCATCAGCTTCAGCCTGCCCACGACGCTTGAAACCGAACTGGCCAGGTGGCTCACCGAACACATCCCCTGCGCGGAGATGTGTCGCTACGCCAAGAACGGGACGGACGCCACCAGCGCCGCTATCCGTCTGGCGCGAGCGGCGACAGGGCGCGATCGTGTGGCGTTGTGTGGCTACCATGGCTGGCAGGACTGGTCCATCGGAACCACCACGCGCAATCTTGGCATTCCCCAGGCCGTGCGCGATCTGTCGCACACCTTCCCCTACAACGATCTGCCTGCGCTGGAAAACCTGCTCAAGCAGCACCCCGGCCAGTTCGCGGCCGTCATCCTCGAACCGATGAACGTGGCCTATCCCAGGCCCGGCTACCTTGAAGGCGTGCGAGACCTGGCCCACGAACATGGCTCGCTTCTGATCTTCGACGAGATCATCACCGGCTTCCGCTTTCACATCGGCGGCGCGCAGACGCTCTTTGGTGTCACGCCCGATCTGGCCAGTATTGGCAAGTCCATGGGCAATGGCATGCCGATCTCCGCAGTGGTGGGCAAAGCGAAATACATGCGCCTGATGGAAGACATCTTCTTTTCGGGAACCTTCGGCGGCGAAGCGCTGAGCCTGGCTGCCAGCCTGGCCACGGTGAAGAAGCTCGAGCGCGAAAACGTACCCGCCAGGCTCGCGGCCACCGGCCAGAAGATCGCAGACGCTTTCGAAGCCATGACCGCGAAATATCAGCTTCAGGATGTCATCAAGCTCGCAGGCCATCCGGCGTGGAAGATCATGCAGTTTGTCGATCATCCCCACGCTACGCTTTGGGAGATCAAATCGCTCTATCTGCAGGAGCTCATCGCAGGCGGCGTGCTGTCCATCGGCTCGCATAACGTGTCATTCAGCCACGATGAGAGCGACATTCAGAAGATCATCCAGGCGCAGGACCACGCTCTGCGCACCGTGCGTGATGCCCTGCAGGCCGATGATTTGCTGAGTCGCCTCAACGGCCCGCCCATTCAACCCCTGTTCCGGGTGCGATGATGTCGCTGCTTCTGATCCGCGCTGATGCCGATTCACAACGGGGCGCTGGCCATGTCATGCGCTGCCTGGCATTAGCACAGGCCTGGCAGGATCAGATGGGCGATGTGGTCTACGTGTGCGCGGCTCTGCCTGAATCTCTCGAAGCCCGCCTGAAGACCTCAGGCATCGACGTGGTGCGCATCGCTGAAACCAGTGGCAGCAGTGGCGACCTGCAGGCCACGCTGCAGCAGATCGCTCAACTGCGGCCTGCGTGGGTGGTGCTCGATGGCTATGGGTTCGATGCGGCCTATCAGCGATCCATAGCGCAGCAATGCCCCAACCTGCTGTGGATGGATGACTACGGCCAGGTGGACCATTACACTGCGGCCATCGTGCTGAATCAGAATCTCGATGCCTCCCCCGACCTCTACGAAGGCAGGCTGTCGCCCCATACCCGTGTGCTGGCTGGTTCGGATTACGCCATGCTCCGCCGGGAGTTTCTCGATACGCCTCGGCCGCAGCGTCCCATCGCCCCGCCTGCTCGCCTGCTGGTCACGCTGGGAGGCAGCGATCCGAACAATCACAGCAGCACCATCCTCAAGGGCCTGTGCGCGGCTCTGGGCCCGGAGCATCACGTCACCCTCATCGCCAGCAGCAGGCATGCGCATCTGTCCTCGCTGCGAACAATGCTCGAGCAGGCCTCGTTCAAAGGAACCCTGGCCTGCGATGTGACCGACATGGCCAGCCTCATGGCGCAGGCCGATCTGGCCCTCTCCGCCGCGGGCAGCACCTGCTGGGAGCTGGCCTACATGAAGCTGCCCTCGCTGCTGGTGAGCGTCGCTGACAATCAGGTCCCCCTGGCCCAGGCGATGGCCCGCCACAACGCCGCGATCAATCTCGGCTCTGCCGATGCGCTTGATACGGATCGGCTCGCATCGGCCCTGCGCCCTCTGCTGACCGACGCCACCCGCTGTAACGCCATGAGCCAGGGCGCCGGCCAGCTGGTCGATGGCCGTGGCGTGCTTCGCGTGCTGGCAGCGATGACCGGCGCGGCTTTGTCCCTGCGACCGGTCACGATGGAGGACGCTCAACTTCTCCTGTCCTGGCGCAACGACCCGGCCACGCAGGCCGCTTCCTTCAATACGCAGGCGGTCGACCTTGCCTCCCATCTCCAGTGGCTGCAGCGCAAGCTCGCTTCGCCTGATGCACTGATGTTCATCGCCTGCGATCAGACAGGCCAGCCGGTGGGCCAGATCAGGCTGGACATTGAAAACGGCGATGCACTCATTGACTTCACCATCGCCCCGGCCATGCGTGGCCAGAAGCTCGCCTCCCGACTCCTGAGACTGGGCTGCCTGCCTGTCCTGCGCCGACAAATCGTCCGGCGAATGGTAGGCTATGTCAGAAGTGAAAATGTGGCCTCCCAGCGAGCATTTTTACGTGCGGGTTTTGAGTCCATGGGAGAGGAACTTGTCCACCAGCAACCCAGCATCCGCTTTGAACTCAGGTGATTCCGTTACTGACAACGTGAACCAGACCTATGTCGTTTGCGGCTGCAAAAGCTGGAACAGGCAGATTTTCATCGACACCATCCAGCACTACCCGGGCCGATGGCATTATGTCGACTCCCCTTCCTTACTGACGACCGACTGGCTCAGCCAGATTCAGCCTCGCTACATCTTCTTCCTGCACTGGTCATGGATTGTCCCGGCTGAAATACATCGTCAGTACGAATGCGTCTGCTTCCACATGACCGATGTTCCCTATGGACGGGGTGGCAGCCCGCTTCAGAACCTCATTCTCCGGGGTCATACACATACCAAGCTCACCGCTCTGCGTATGGAGGAACAGCTCGACGCCGGCCCGGTCTACCTCAAAGAACCCTTGAGCCTGCAGGGCAGTGCTCAGGAGATTCTCATTCGCGCCACCGAACTGGCCGCGATCATAATCCGCCATATCATTGAGCAGCAGCCTGTACCTGTGCCTCAGCAGGGCGAAGTGGTCGCCTTCAAACGACGGCAGCCCAAGGAAAGCCAGCTGCCTGACGAAGCATCCATCGAACAGATCTATGATTTCATCCGTATGCTTGATGGTGAAGGCTATCCATCTGCATTCATCAATCATGGTGAATTCAGGATTGAATTCACGCAGGCCCAGCTCATTGATGGTCAGGTCCATGCGGGCGTGAAGATCTATAAGGCATCCACGAAAGATAACGCATCATGAAGTATCTCATCATTGCTGCCCATCCTGATGACGAAGTGCTTGGCTGTGGCGGAACAATGGCCAGACTGTCACTGGAAGGCCACGAAGTTCATATCGTGATTCTGGGTGAAGGCATTACTTCACGCTCCCAGGCACGTGAACAGGCCAATCACGAACAACTGGCGGCGCTTCACAACTGCAGCAGACGTGTGGCTGATTACCTGGGCGCCCACAGCCTGGAACTCACCGGCCTGCCTGACAATCGCTTTGACAGCATGGACATACTCGATGTGGTCAAGATCATCGAGAACATTGTCGAAAAGCTGAAGCCCGATTATGTCTTCACCCAGCATGGCGGCGATCTGAACATCGACCACGTGGTCACCTTCCGGGCCACCCTCACGGCCACGCGTCCGATGATGGGAAGAACCGTTAAAGCGGTGTATGGCTATCAGGTAGCGTCATCGACCGAATGGGCCTTTGCACAATTCAGCCCACGATTCACCCCTCAGTATTTCGTGGATATTGAGAAGACGCTGGAACAGAAAATCCACGCCATGCAGCTTTACGAAAGTGAAGCCAGGCCTTTCCCCCACCCCCGCGCACCGGAAGCACTCCGTGCGCAGGCCTATCATCTGGGCAGCCAGGCTGGCCTCAAGGCAGCCGAAGCATTCTCTGTCATCTGGCAGATTCACTGAATCTAATCAAGGCTACTCCCATGCCCGACATCTCCCTTGCAGATCGTCCCATCGGCTGTCAGCATCCCACCTACATCATCGCCGAGCTGTCAGCCAATCATGGCCACAAGCTAGATGAAGCGCTGCGTCTGGTTAACGCTGCAAAAGACGCCGGCGCGGATGCCATCAAGCTCCAGACGTACACGCCTGACACCATGACCCTCAACAGCAGTAAGCCCTGGTTCCAGATTGGCAAGGGAACGATCTGGGAAGGCAAGAATCTCTATCAGCTTTACGAGGAAGCTTACACTCCCTGGGAGTGGACTGCCGAAATCGCATCGCTGGCCAGCAGTCTGGGCATGCACTGCTTTTCCACGCCGTTTGATGCCTCGGCGGTGGACTATCTCGAAAAGCTCGACATGCCTGCGTACAAGGTGGCTTCGTTCGAGGTGATCGACCTGCCCCTGCTCAAGACCATCGCTCGGACAGGTCGGCCGGTGATCATGTCTACAGGCATGGCCACGCTGGCGGAGATCGACGAAGCCGTCGCCACGCTGCGCAGTCATGGCACCGGGGAACTCGCGCTGCTCAAGTGCACCAGTGCGTATCCATCCGTGGCCAGTGATATGCACCTGCGAACGATTCCGCATCTGGCGCAGGCGTTCAATGTTCCAGTAGGGTTGTCAGATCACACGATGGATGTCGCTGTGCCTGTCGCAGCAGTCACGCTTGGCGCACGCATCATCGAAAAGCATCTGACGATGGATCGCAGTGTGCCCGGCCCCGACAGTCAGTTTTCACTGGAGCCTGCGGAGTTCAAAGCCATGGTGTCGGCGGTGCGCACCACGGAGCAGGCGCTGGGACAGGTTCAGTATGCGGTCAGCAAAAAGGAAGAAGCCAGCCGGGTGTTCCGCCGGTCGCTGTTTGTGGTCAAGGATGTGAAGGCAGGCCAGCCCTTCACGCATGAGAATGTGCGATCCATTCGGCCGGGCTATGGCCTGCATCCGCGTTACCTGGATGTGGTCATCGGAAAGGTCGCCTCCCAGAACATCGAAGCTGGCACGCCGCTGGACTGGAATCTGATCGGCTGAGCCCTCGCGCCTGAAGTTTGCTTCGCAACGCCCATGGATACCGCATTGCATTCATCTGAATCGCAGGCTGATGCCCAGCAGGTCCGCATGATCTGGCTGGTGAATCATCCGGACAATCTGGCCGCTGCTCTGGCGCAGCCTGAGGATGTCCTGCTGGTGACCAGCAGTGCGTATATCCATGCCTCCCTCGAAAAAGCTGGCCGATCGCACGTGCTGCTGCATCAGTGGTATGACGACAAAGCCATGACCGAAGCAACGACGGTCACGCAGCAGATCTGCCAGAAGTGGTACACCTTTGAGGGCAAAGATTTCACGCGTCTGGGCGACGATTCGCTTGGCCTGATTTTTGAGTGGTATCTGACCAACTGCCTGAGCTACAGCATTGAGCCGCTGGTGGCCACGTGGGGAACCGGTGCATTCGTGTCGGCCATGATTCAGTATGGACAGCTGTTTGAGCGATATACCACTGCTCACGTCTGCCACGACTGGCCACCCAGTGCTGCCGCCGAAACACTGGCGATCTTCTGCCAGGCCAGGAACATCCGCTGTGAAAAGATTCATCCGCAGACGGACCCCGACAGTCTCTCGCTGCTTCGGCCGGCTGTTCAGCAAAGCCTGAAAATCCGACTGCTCAACAGAGCCTATCCATACACCTCCACGGTCCGCCGGGTGCTGCAGCGTCTGAAACTGCGCAAGGAACGTCGTAACAGTCACAGACCGCTGCGCCGCGTGGCAACGCTTCACTACGCGAGCCTGGAAGGTCTGGCATCAAGGCTGGCTGAGCACCAGATCACGCTCATCCCGGCCATGCCCTGGTTTTTAGCGCCGCAGCCTTTTTCTGCCAGACAAGCCAGATCGCTGGCCGCGTTCCGACAGATCGAATCCCGCTGGCAGACGCTCGGTCAGAACACAGACTACCGCCGACTGTTTCACATCAATGGCATTGACTGCTCCGACTTTTTCGTCCGACAGTTCGATGCACTCATGGCCAACCAGATGAAGCAGGCAGCCTGGCAGTTGGGGAATGCAGAGCACTTCCTGAGATCGCAGAAGATCGAAGCGGTCCTGCTGCCTTTTGATGCTCAGCCTCAGGCCCGTATCCTGATTCTTGCCGCCCGCAAGGTGGGCATCCCCACCATCGTGGTCCAGCATGGCATGATGGCCCTGGCTCAGGAGCACTGTGATCAGCCGGAGCTGACCTTCGCCGATCACGCACTGGTGCTCTCCCAGGCCGATGCTGACGATCTGATTCGACGCTTCCCTCAGAAATCACCTCGCGTCACAGGCTGTCTGCAGCTGGATCAGATTGCGCCTGCCCCTGCCAACCTTCGCACCGATCGCCTCAAGGTTCTCGTGCTGGGTCTGTGTCCTTCAGGATTGTTCGACACCTCCACCGACTCAGCCGACTTCATGCGCCAGGTGGTTGAAGGCCTGAACCACTTTGAATCGCAGATTTCCGTCACATTCAAAATGCATCCTGCTGACAGCCTGAAACGCTACGATCAACTGATGCCCCTGCTGGCCCCCCGCTTCCCGTGGACGATGCAGACCACTGGTTCCCTACATGCCCTGCTGGCCCAGGCGGATGTGGTGATTTCCTGTGTCTCGACCGGTGTGGGCGAAGCCCTGGCGATGGGTCGGCCGGTGGTCTTCATTCCGCCACCGCATCGCATCATCCCGACGGGATTCCTGTCTGACCGCAACGGCCTGCCAACCGCCCACAATGCAGACCAGCTTGCTTCTCTGCTCAAGCCCGCCATCGACGATCTGCCCGGCTACCTACGCACCTACGATTTCGACACTCACCTGCGTTACTACAGGCCAGAGGGAGCCAGGCCAACGCAGCGCCTGATCGAACATCTCGACGACATCCTGACTCACCGCCACGTTTGAGAATCAAACCCGGAACGTCCGTGATTTGCTTACAATCCTGAGGCATGGATCAGTCCGCCCCGGAACCATCCAGACCACTGGGCTCGCCGGTTACAGCCGATGCGTCGCCGGGCGTCCCCACGCATTCGCTTCCCGCGCGATATGCCTTCAAGCTCGGGTCGAATCTGCTCAGCGTGGTGCTCTCGCTGCTGTCGCAGGTGATTGTGCTGCGTGCGCTGGGCCCGCATCAGTACGGCCAGTTCTCTTATCTCAGCGCGTTCTTCACCAACACCTTTTCCTTCCTTGATGGCGGAACGATCACGGCCTTCTACACGCATCTGTCGCAGAAGCCCCGTGAAACCCGCCTGATCACGCTTTACTGGCGATACATCCTGGGCGGAACGGGCGTGCTTGCTCTGCTGGTGGCTGCAGCCTGCTGGGGCGGATGGAACGGGCTGATCTGGCCTGAAATTCCCGTCAGCTACATCAGCTACGCGTTTGTCTATGGCGGACTGATTCTGGCATGCAGCATCGCCTCGTACATCGTCGATGCCTACGGCCTGACGGTCTGGGGTGAGATCCTGCGCATCATTCAGACCTCGCTCATCACGCTGCTGGTCTTTGTGTTCTTCACCCAGCAGATGCTTGATCTACCGGCGTATTACCTCTGTCTACTGGCCGGGCTGCTTCTGTTCCTGGCGGGCACTGCGGTGATCCTGCGCAGGCATCATCTGCGTTTGTACCCCACCCCTGTGTCTGAGCCTGGCGATGTGCGCAAGTACACGCGTTACTTCTACCAGTACGCGGCCCCGCTTTTCGCAAGCACGATCATTAGTCTGCTGATTGTCTACTGCGACCGCTGGATGCTGCAGATTTTCGCCGGCTCTACCGAACAGGGTATCTTCGGGCTGGCCTACCAGCTGGCCGCTTCGAGCATGATCTTCACCGCCGCGCTGACGCCGCTGATCCTGCGCGAGTTCTCCATCTCGCACGTGATCAACGACAGTCAGCAGCTGCGCAGCCGATATGAACTGTCATACAAGCTCATGTTCATGCTCAGCTGTGTGATCTGTCTGTTCGCCGCGTTTCATGCAGCCGATCTCACCCGCATCATCGGCGGGCAGGCCTACGTCCAGGCATCGATCGCATCGAGCATCATGCTGCTGGGCCCCATCCATCAGTCAGGCGGGCAGATTGGCGGCTCGTTCCTGCTGGCCACAGGCAGAACGCGCCTCTACGCATCAATCAGCATCATCAGCGGATTGCTTTCACTGCCCCTGCTTTATGTGATGATTGCCACACCTGCCTGGGGCGGCCTCGATCTGGGCTCCACCGGCCTGGCGATCAAGCTGACGCTGACGCAGATGATCACTGTGGAGGTCACGCAGTTGATCTGCCTGCGCATTCTGGGTCAGTCGTACTGGCGGAATCTGGCGCATCGTCTGTTCACGCTGCTGCTCATCACAGGCATCGCGACCATCGGGTGGTATTGCAGCTCCATGCTGCTGGAGCCTGGCGTCGGCCGACTCTTTGTCTCACTGGGGATTTATGGCATACTGATCGCCGTATCACTCTGGCTGCTGCCTGTGGTCATGCCGCTGGATCGATCCCAGATGCTGAGCCTGATTGATCAGCTCAAAGCCCTGCGAATCCGGTCAGGGCGATAAGCGGCTCCGATGTCGCAGCCTACTCTGCCTCAAGGTTGACTCACATGGCGCACCAATCCTCCGACCGATACACGCAGGAGCAGTTCTGGGCGGACTACTGGGCGTCGATCAAACTGCCCAGCCGGGTGAATCACGCATTCTCGTTCGACCGTACCCTGGCCGCTGCACTGAAAAAACATGTCCCCGTTTCACCTGGCCAGCGACTGATTGAGATTGGCTGCGCGCCCGGCCGCTGGATGATCTTCGCGCACGATGAAATGAAGCTGGCGGTCGATGGCGTGGAGTATGTTGGCGCTGCTGTCGAGAAGACGCGTGAAAACCTCCAGCTGAGCAACGTCAGCGGAACGGTCCATCACAAGGACTTTTTCGATCTCGATCTGCCTGCAGAAAGTTACGACGTGGTGCTTTCGATTGGCTTCATCGAGCATTTTGCGGATACGCAGGATGTCATCGCCCGCCAGTTGAAGTTGCTTCGCCCGGGCGGCATGCTGGTGATGACCGTCCCCAACTTTCAGAAAATCAACTGGCTCATTCAGACCCTCATCAATCGCGAGTGGCTCAAGGCTCACAAGACCGAGCTGGCCAGTCTGCGATTCTTCAACGAGATTCCCGCACAGTTCAGCATCGAAAAACTCTGGACAGGCTACATCGGCGGGTTCGAGCCCATGCTGCTTGAGCCCCTGCCTCTGCCCGCGCCGCCTCGCACTGCTGCGGAGCGATGGCGCAACCGCTTCCGCTATGCGCCTCGACTGCTGGCCCGCCTGACGCTCACTGTTCTGGGCCTGATGCGTCGGCCACTGCTGTTTCTCGACCATATCAACTGCGCCTGGTTCAGCGGATGCGTCATGGGGGTCTACCGTAAACCTCTGAACCCTACTGACAGGCCATCACAGGCCTGAGGCCATCGACAGCCCTCTGCGGTATCGCCATGAACGCTTCACTTTCACGCCCCACCTGGATTTACGTCGTTGGCAACCTGGTTATAGGTGGCAGCGATCAGATTCTGCTGATGCATGCCAAAGCCAGCAGGCAGGCTGGCTGCCATATGGCGATCCTGTCCCTGATGCCCACGAACCCTGCCGAATCCTTTGGCAGCAAACTGCAGGCGATGGGCGTGGAAGTGGATTACGCCAATGGCTGGATTGACCGCAGTCTCATCAAATGGCTGGGACTGCTGATGCTCCCCTTCTCTTTTGCGATGGTCGCACTGCAGACGCTTCTGAGAAGCAGGCCTGCAGGCCTGAAAGCAACGCCTGCCCCCACTGGTGATTCATTCCTCTCGCGTGTGCTCGGCCATGCCAGCCTGTGCGTGCGAGGCTGGCGGCTCAAACGCAGAATCAAAGCGATCACGAGCACCCAGCAGGTCGCAGGCATTCACGTGATGCACGCGATGGCCTGTATTGCACTCAAGGGACGACTGGCTGATCTGCCTCAGCGAAAGATCTACACGGAGATCCTCACGCCGCAGTCCTACTTCAACTGGGGCTATGCGATCCAGGATTGCTTCCAACATTACGATGAACTGACGGTTCCTTCGGAGATGATCTGGAAGCAGATGACCGATCACTTCACGCTTGATCGGCAGCATCGCGTAATTCCGTTTACGGTCCCCGTCAATCCCACACCTGAAGCCTCCGCTGTGCATCCCGACCGATTCAACATCGGCATGGCCGCCCGCCTTAACGAAGAGAAAGGCCATCGGCATCTGCTGGCCGCGATGCCCGCCGTTCTCCAGCAGCATCCCCGGGCTCATCTCATCCTCGCGGGCGATGGCAGTGAGATGGAAGCTCTCAAAGCTCAGGCTCGCGATCTGAACATCGAAAAACACGTGGAATTTCTGGGGCGATACGACCCTTCGCAGCTTAACGACATCATGAGCCGCATTGATGTGTACGTACTGCCTTCCCGCACCGAGGGTATGCCTCAATCTCTCATCGAAGCGATGGCGTATCGCAAACCGATCGTGGCCACGCCTGTGGGCGCTGTGCCCGAGTTGATCGAAGATGGCGTCAACGGCCGACTCGTTCCCTACAGCGACAGCGAAGCTCTGGCCCTTCGCATCAACGAACTGCTGGGCAATCCTGCATTACGTGAATCGATGGGCAGCCAAGCCCGTGAAGTGTATCTGCAGCGATACGAAGACCGGCGCGTGTGCGAGCTGATCGCGAAGCTGCAGTCTGAGTCACTCTGACCCCACTGCCAGATTTCAGAGCGATTTCTCGTAAGCCTGCAGATCAATCCAGCGGCGATCTTCTCGACTGGAAACCAGCGCCGCTTCATTGACTACCAGGGTCTGATAGGCCTCATGCAGCGAGCAGAGCGGTGGAGCCTTCTTATCCAGCACATCCAGCCAGGCGCGGGACTGCCTTTCAAACCAGTCGTCGCGCGAATTCAGCGGGCAGGGTTCCACATGCCACTGATCCTGTGGATCGGTCTGCCACATCCACTGCGAACGATGAACTTCCATGCGTGCCGTGCCACGTTCGCAGACAATCGTGAGTGAGGTTTCGTTCGGAGCCTGATGCTGGTTCTGTGCATAGACCGCCATCACATCGCCATGCCTGGCCATGATGTGAGCGGTGTCTTCCACCTGCGTATCCTTAAGCCTGTACTGGCTGACGTCGGCGGTCAGATGCGTCATCGGTCCAACGATCCACTGCGCGGCGTTGACCAGGTGCGTCAGCGCATCCTGAATGGTTCCGCCGCCGGTGGCGTGTTTCGTGAAGTAGGTACTGGCATACGCAGGCCTGTACGTGGGGAAATGCTGACCGCTGACGCTGATCACCTGCAGCGGCCGACCGAAGCGGCCCTCGACAATCGCCTGCCTCATCGCCGCCATGGCCGGGTGTGCACGGTAGACATACGCTACGCCAATGGAAACATCACTGCTCGCTGCAGCCTGCAGCAGCGATTGCGCATCGCGCAGGCTCACTGCCAGCGGCTTTTCAATCAGCGTCGCAATCCCCTGCTTCAGACATTGATGCGCCAGCGCGATATGCGACGACGCAGGCGTGCAGATGACCACCGAACTCCACTGCCGATCGGCCAGTGCTTCATCCAGTGAGGTGTACACATGCTGAATGCTGTACTGCTCCGCGACGGTTTCCCGAAGCTCCTGGCGCACTTCGACGATGCCTACTGCAGCCCTGCCGGTGTTCTGAAAACAGCGGGCATGGCGTTCACCGATGGAACCTGTTCCGACGATCAGTACCTGATGCATCATCGCTGCCTTGCATTAACGGATAAGACGTCCGCAATCACCTGCGGGCAAGAAGCCTGGCCGCCTGGACCAGAGCCAGTGGTGTGTAGAGCAACTGAATCGGCCGACGCGTGCACATCTTCAGCCACTCGCTCAAACATCGCCCCAGGCTTTTCAATCCAGGCTGATGGTAGAACGGAACCATCGTCCTCGCGATGATTTCCTCCACGCGACATTCCCGGATGCTCCGCCTGGCCAGCAACTGATACTGGCCGCGCATCTTCGCCATTGCCTGGACCTTTCGACACACTGCCAGCCGTGTGCCGTACATCGCGTCCTTGCGTGTCGTCAGTGTGTTGGGGCTGCGCCGATAGCAGGCCACGATGTCCTCAATGCGCGCAAACTTCGCACCGGCCCACGCGAAGCGGATCCAGAAATCCATGTCCTCCGTCGAGCGCAGCATCGGATCGAACAGCCCGACGTTTTCGAGCATCTTCCGACGAATCATCACGCAGTGAACGGGGATGGTGTTATTGGGCAGAAACAGTTCAATGGGATTCTCCGGCAGCGCAGGCGGCTGATGCGTCGTCATTGGCTGGCCGTTGCTATCCATGAACATCCAGCCGCCATAGACTGCGGACAGGGAAGGATCCCCTTCCAGCACACCTGCCAGCTTTTCAATCGCCTCGGGCTTGAGCATGTCGTCCGAATCAAGGAATAACAGCAGATCCGTCCGGGCATGCATGATGCCCGTATTGCGAGCCGCCGCCAGCCCTGCATTGGGCTTGTAGACGTACTCCACCCGATCGCCATAACCGCGAGCGACACTCTCGGTGCTGTCCGTCGATCCATCATTGACAATGATGATCTGGTCCACCGGCCGAGTCTGATTCAAAAGCGACTCAATGGCATCACGTAGCAGATGCCCCTGCTGATAGCAGGGAACAATCACGCCAACAGTCAGCTTCTGTCCGCTCATGCCTGTCTGGTCCGAGTCGTTCGTCAGAGACCTCATGTCTCGACCGATTCTAACACTCCCCGGCATATCAGGCTCTCCCGAAGTGCATGAAGACGCCCAATGCACAACAGCCCCCATATGGAGGCTGTTGTCATGAGAATCTTCAAGGGTCTGCCCGACCATGAACTGGCCGAGCAAAGAAAATGGAGCCGGGGGGAATCGAACCCTTAGCTTTCCGCTATTGACTTAGCGCTATCTGCCCTTATTCTCGATCTTGCAATTAAAAAACCCGTCGTCGGCGGCAACCGATGGCGGGTAATGATGCGACCCCGGCAAGGGTCGTCTCACCACACCGCCGGACATGGACCGACGATGCAGCTTCAATCAGCATACCAGAGCCAACAGCCTGCGCCTACCCTGACCACGGGTAAGCGTGGGCTTATTCGCTTTCCGGGAAGCTTTGCATCTGCCTCCAATCCGTCGCGTGTTGCGTCGGGCCGCTCGGCTTAACGGCTGGGCGGTCTTTTCCGCATTATCGCGGATTGGAGTCTTTGGAATGCTTAGTGGCAAGGTACACGCAGAGTTGCTCTTGCAGGACCTACGCAAAGCCAGCGCATCAGCAGGCGCATCGAATGCGACATGGGCTGTGGAGTGGATACACGACCTCAATCAGCTTTGCATTTCTTTAAACCCGCAATACACCGCTGAAATCACTCCCCTTGAATGGGTGACGATTAACCGCCATTGCAAGATTGACCACCTCACCCTTACGGTGGCTGGCAATTACGGCAAGATTTCCATTTACGCAAAGCCTCTTGAATTCAAGCGTATTCGCCTTGAATTTGACATGTTCAAAACGGCCGAGGAATACGCTCAATACTTCAAGTCTCAGATGGGCAATGCATTCGCCTTGTTCGATGAATGCACCGTTTCTTTCGAACCTGATGATCAGGTCAATGAGATTGCGGGTTACATCCTTGTACGCCTCAAAGGGACCTTCGATTTCATCGACATGCGGACTTTGAGTTTCATCGATTGCGATGAAATCACTGTCGAATTCGACGAATGGGGCAAGACGATTGTCGTACTGCAATTTAATGATCGGAGGCGCTATTGAGTCTCGGTCTTTACGGCGTCCGTTTTCACAACGGAACAACCGACTTTATGCCCGCTTCGAGCGTCGGAGCGGTCGAACGTTACTGCGAGGGCCGATGGGGAATTCGGCCCGTACAAATCGCACGGATTTATTCCCTGAATGATTGGATGAAAGGTTTCGAACATGACGCAAGCAAACACTACGGCCCCGGCGACTTCGAAAGCACCACCGACATCTGTCGCGCCATCTGTTCCCAAGGTCCGACGGGGCGGTAAGTCCTTCGTGATTGAGGGCGAGGTATCCGGCTTCGCCGAGCGCGTGAAGAAGGAAACCGGCGTCGTCACCATCAGCGGGACAGTGTCGTATTGGGGCGGCAGCGACTTCTGCAGGCTTCGCCACGCTGAACAACTCACCCTCATCAAAGATGGTGACTGGGTACGCCTCGAAGGTGACGTCAAGCAGTTCGACGGCAACTCTTACGCCGGGACCTGGGTTATCACCCACATCAACGACAAGCCTGTCTGAACGCATACACGTGGACCGCTGGCCTGACGGCTTGCGGTCCCATTGACTGCAATCGCCGATCGGAAGGATGCCAACGTGACGACACTTGCCAACAAAGTAGCAGCCGCCCACGCCGAGCAGCGCCCGAGCTGTAGCGAGGCCGCAGCGCAGGCGGCGGCGGCTGAAACGTCAGCCCCCCGGCGTGTAATACGGGGGGCAAAATGCCAGACGGCGATTAGCGTCGATTGGCTGCGAGTCGTCGGGCCAGCGGCCACGCTGGATCGCGCGATGAGGTACATCGACGAGATTTTCGGCGAGGACTCCCGCAAGTATGGCAAGGGTCTGTGGTTTTATGAGGCTTCGCAACGCTACGCCTCTGGGGTCATCATCGCATACGACGTATCGAAGGATGACGAGCATTCTACTTTCGCTGTGGAAGTTCCCGGGCAGGCTCTGGCGAATCTGACGTATGACGAGCGTGTGAAGATGCTGGACCGGCTGCTTTGGTTCGGATGTCACTGCACGAGGCTTGACGTTGCGTTGGATGTGAAGTCTGACGATGGCGTTTACTTGGCTGAGTGCGTCCGCGATGCCTGCAAGTATGGCGAACTGACCCGGGCTAAGACCTGGCGTGAGATGGCGCAACATTCTGGCGATGAACAGACGGGCCTGACGGTCTACATGGGCCAGCGTGGTGACCTGGGATCAGGGCGTTTTGTCCGAGTGTACGACAAGGGCTTGGAGACTCAAACCCTACCCGGGAACCGCTGGCAGCGATGGGAAACAGAATTCAGCGGCGAGGTTGCCTCTGAGGTTGCAAAGGTTATTGCATCTTCTGCGAATTGGACCGATGACGCATTCTCCTATGCATTGGGGGCCGTGGAATTCCGCGAACCCAACGGGCAGCGACTATCACGCCGACCTGTTTCGCAATGGTGGACTGACTTCTTCTCATCTGTCGAACTTAAGCGCGTGAGGATCACGCGCGAAGATTCGAGTCTTGAAACCTTCGCGGTCTGGTTGAATCGCTGTGTCGGGCCGACCTTGGCCACGATGGCAAACCTGCGCGGGGTGAACCTGGCTGATGTGTTCCTTGAGCTTGTCGGGAAAGCTTCGCCTGTCATGCAGGGGGCTGCACGGCCTGTCGTATGGGAATACCTGAAACAACACGGGATCGTCGAACAACCCAAACTCGCGGAGGCTTGCTGATGCTTGCATGCAACACGTGTCCGATGGGCGTAGCGGCCCTGCTGGGGCTTCTGACGGCTGGGCTGGCAGTTGCGGCGGCTTGTGTCGCTGCTGCTCTCCACGCGAGGCGTAAGCGCCGGGAAAAGAGGACGGGCGATGGAGTTTAACAGTCCTTTTGAAATGCTCGTCTACGGCTGGACCTTCGGCATCACGATAGCGCTGGTGATCCATTACGTGGTCTGGCCTCTCAAGGCTGGCCGGTGGTTCAAGATGTGGGGTGGCAAATGATCGTCCCTGATCCGGGTATGGATGCTTTGGGCTTTCTGACGGCGGCTGTGACCTGGCTGAGTCCATTCTTTTACACGGTTATCTGCGGCGCTTTTGCCTTTGAGGTTGTGTGGCAGGGTTCGAAGTGGATCGGAACTATCAACAAGTAAGGGGGTGATTCGTGAACTTTCTGGCTGATGCTTCTATCGCGGAAACGGGGATCGATCTTGCAGGCTATAGCACGCTGAGCATTTCCACGCTCGGAACGATTCTGATGATCGTCGTGGGGGCCTTTTTTGCCTACGCCCTGATTCGAATTGCTCTGGGTTGGGTGGGCTTATTCGGCTCTGACACGTCCCGCCCGTCTGAGAGCGAAACCGACGAACTGATTCGCCAGCATGAGTCTCTGAGGGATTAAAGGGCTTCAAGCCTCAGCGCGATAGTTGATTGGGTTTACTCGGTGCAAGGATGTTCCTTACACCGTCTTTCTTGGATGCTCATCTGAAAGGAAACACATGAGCAAGCGTATGGCCGGTATCGTGAATCGTGGTCTGAACGTGGTCCGCAGCAAGTCCCAGGCTCTGGCCGTGGCGACGATGGCGACTGTGACCACCGTCTCGTCGGTGGCGATGGCCGACGGTCCCTCTCTCCCCAGCACCGGCGTGGAAGTCGGCGCCCTGGCTACTCTCGCCATTGCCGCTCTCGGCGCCATCGTGGTGACGATTGTCGGTGGCTACTTCGCCTTCAAGTTGATCAAGCTGGCCCTGCGCTGGGTCGGCAAGATTGGCGGCTGATTCGCGCGCTGTGGGAAGAGAGAGACTTACCACGGCACACAACGGGCGGGCCACCTTAACGGGTGGCCTGCCCATTACAGGATTGACGTATGACACCGGAACAAGCAACGCAACTGATCGACCTGGTATCCAGCATTGACGGCAAGCTTGACGTTCTGGTTTTTCTCGGAACGGGGACCGTGATCGGGATTGGCCTTCTTTGGGGTGCTATCACATGGCATTTGATCATCGTCGCCAAAAATCAATCTACGCTCTTTTGATCGTCCTGATTTTTGCGGGCTTCGCCTGGGCAGACGATACGGAATTCATCGTCAAGCCTGGCAGCATTGGAACGGGCTACGAGCCTGTAAACACGCTATCGCCTGATCTGACCATCACCAAAGTGACGGGCGGCATTTACGCACTTCAATTCTCTACTTCTGCGAGTTCCGGTGGTCCGGCTGTGCTACGGGTTACGCCATACTTTTACACGGTCGATCCGACATCCACGGAAAAACAGTACGGCATTGACGGGCCTTCGGGCGTGACGTTTCGCGGTGAGTTCTCCGACTTCAATTCTGCCTATTCTCCTTATCTGCTCATTGCACAAGGTGGGAATGTCTGGAAGTTTGAACTCAATGCCCCTGCAGGCTCCGGTAGCGCCTGGAAGAATTCAGATGTCTTTCTTGAGCTTGGGGGTTCTGAGCTGGTGTCTGGCCCCGGTGGTTCGCCTGACTGGACACAGCCTTATCAACTCGGCGTCCATCTGCACTTCAACGGAACCGCTTCATATCCCGATTACACGCCACGCACGGCCATCATTCATAAGTTTTGGGTTCATCTGCCCGGGGGCGATGGCGAGGACAACCCGGGCGGCCCGGGTGGTCCTGGCGGTGACGGTGGCAGCGGCGGCGATGGTGGAACTGATGGACCACCTAACAAGAACCCGGGCGACAATCCTAACGACGATCCACCGGAGGAAATGGAGCCACCCGACGACGGGGAACCCGGAGACCCCCCCAGCACGGGCGTTCCCTGTATTGACGAACTGCTGAACATGTTCAAATCGAAATTTCCCAATTTCGATCAAGAGTTAACCGGCGGCAATGACTTCTGGAAGGTCGAATGGCAATTCAAGATTGCGGACACCGATCAGACCTTCTTTTGGAGTACGAAACCCGATTCGTCCTGGGCTGTTGGTGAGGCGCTCGACAAGCTTCGCAAGTGGGTTCGCAGCTTCGGCATTCTGTTAATGGTTTTCTTCGCCTTTCGTCAGATCGTGATAACACTTCGCCAGTGGTAAGGGGCTACGCATGCGTTCTTTTCTGGTGTTGGCTGCGGATGATGAGCCGGGATATTTCACGCAAGCGCTGATCGATTTCGTAATGTGGCTGATTGGCTGGTTCTGTGAACTGGTCCGGCCTCTCATCGAACATCTGTTAACGTTGATCCCTGATTCATGGGTCACGACGATTGACGACTATCTGACCTCATTCGCCATCTATGCGGGTGCTATCAATCAGTGGATCGCGCTAGATTGGGCGTTCTCACTGCTTGGTCTGTGGGTCATCTTCATGATCGTATTTCTTGCGATCAAAATACTTCTCAAGGTACTTGTTCCGGGGATTGGATAATGAGCCGTCTCGAAGCTGTTGTCTGCTATACGGTGGGCGAACCTGGGGCCGGCAAGACGTACCGACGTTGCGCCGTGTTCCTCGGTGACCATTTTCTCCCGAACACCACGGGCCACGTTTTCACGAATTACCCGATCCACATCGACGCGATGTGTGAGCATGCATCAGCCATGAGCAACGGGAGGCAGACGCCGGAACAGATACGCGAACGTATTCACATCATCCCGCAAGAAGTGTTGACACGATGGCGGCTGCAGGTGTCCGGTCCTTGGGAGTTCTTCAAGCATGTTGAGACCAAAGGGGCCATCATTGCCATCGACGAAATACACAACTACTGCCCAGCCGAAGGGTGCAAAACCGGCAAGCTTTGGGAGGCGTGGTTGGGCGAAGTCCGTCACATGGGCGCGCAATGTGAATTTCTGACGCAGGACCCGGGCAAGTGCCATAAGCTGATCGAACGCCACACCGGCATTCGCCGACGCATTGAGAAGGACGAACATCGGTGCGACCCCCTGCTTAAGATTCCTATGAAATGCTGGTATGAACTCATTGCTTCATGGACTGGCACGTATGAACCTAAGAACTGGGAAGTCGAACAACGTCGCGTTCTGTCGAAATGGGTCACGCGCCGAAGCCTGCGGTTCCGCTTCGACCCGAAGTATTACAAGCTTTACGACTCGTTTTCTGCTCCGATTGCAGGTGGGGGCAAAGCCTCCGACGGGCAGGTCGAATATGAGTTTCAGCGACGTTCCCGCCTGGGCATGCATTGGTGGTTTCTGCAGCAGTCGCCAGGACGAATCTTCCTTGCCTTTCTGGTGCTGATCTTCTTCGCTATCGCTTTCTCCGGGCAAGGTGGCAATCTGGTCATGTGGACGCTCATCAAGCCGATGCAGATGTGGGCTACACCTGCAACGCCACCAGCACCAGAGGCCAAGCCTGCCACGGCTGCAACACCAGCAACGCCAACGACCCCCGCAACGGCGAATGCAGTCCCCACGAGTCAGCCAGCAATACCGCAGGAACTGCTGGACGAACTCGACAGGCTCAAGACACGCAATCAGCGACTTGAAAGCCAGCTGGCTGACGCTTCGGCGGTGGTACTCCTGGAGCGAGATTCTGCGACATTCCGCGACGGTTACACGGTCAAAATTGGAGAGGTGGTCCAGTATGGGGATTACAAAGGCTCGATGGTTGAACGCATTGACTGGCGTCAACGCACGGTCGTTCTTTCTGACGGTCGTCTCCTGCGTATGGGTCGCGGGATGCAATGGGCCGATACAGACGCAGACACCGGAGGCGGCGACATTCGGGGAGGTGTACCGCGAGTTGCAGACCAGCATCCGCCAAAGCGCAAACCTTCCAGCCGTTGAGGAACCCCGGGTCACGCTCTCGGTTCAGGAAATGCCGCTGGTTTCCTTTGCACGCTACGTTGCCGACCAGACCGGGGTCAGCGTCATCTGTGACGCCAGTCTTGACCAGCGGCCTGTCAGCATCGACGTACAGAGCCAGCGGGTGTCTGACGTCCTGGCTTTCGTCTCTCGTCGTCTGAACGTCCAGACGACCCGCACCGGCAATCTGTTTTACATTGGCCAGCTACGCCCCGAGGATCGCGGCGTACTCGTCCGGCGTGTCTCACGTTTGACGATTGAGGATTTGCAGGCGGCTGCGTCTACCATGCTCAGCGATCAAGGCCGAGTCGTGAGCATTCAAGGCGGCTTGGTGGTCGTCTCCGATCGTGTCGAGGTCTTGGGCCGTGTATCTGAAATGCTCGAACAGGTCGAACAGGCCCCGGCTGAGGCTTGGGTCATACAGCTGCACATGATTTCCATGACCGATCTTCGACAGCATGAAATGGGCGTCGATGTCGATCCATCTGCCGATCTGGCGATGACGTTTGCACGGGCCAGCGGCGGCGATGCCACGCAAGCGCTGCGCCTGGGGGCGGTCCTGTCAGCAGCACTCAAGCTGTCTCGGACCAGTGATTCCATTCGTGTTCTTGCTCAGCCGCTTCTGACTGTGGTCGATGGTGGGTCTGCCAGCCATAAAGACGTCGAATCGGTTCCGGTTCCGAAGAAAACCACCAGCCCGGAAGGCACGGTCACGACCGAAGATTTTGAGCGGATCGAGGCGGGTTTGATCATCAAGGTTGATTTGCGTGATATGGGATCGAGGCGGGCCCGGCTGCAGCTTTCCGCTGAAATATCCGAACTCACCGGCTACGTCGAATCTGCGCCGATTGTGGTCAAAACCACGTATGAAACCGCGACGATTGTCGAGTCCGCAGGGGTTTACCTGCTTGGCTCTCTGCAGCAGACGAAGGAACGCCGCGGCAAAGCTGGCACGCTCGGCACGGTCGATATACGCGATGATCGGTCACGTACCTGGCAGGTGTGGGCGAGGGTCTACAAGATTGGTGGACCGGCTTCGGTGTCCACGCCAGAGGCGATCTATAACCCTGCAGCGGACGACAATCACCAGTTGCCACCGGACGACATCACCCCCCCCTGAACCGACAATCTGGTCGCGTAGCGACGATAGCCCGGCCAGTGGACGCATTACCCCGATTGATACAATCCGGGCGTGAATGATCGACTTCCATAACCCCTTTTCGGGATCCTCCAATGCCTCTGAAACTCGCCACCGTTTTTGTAGCTGGTATCTGCTTTGCGATGCTCATCGCTCAAGCGCCGTTGATGTCCAAGCACAACCCCCAAGATTACCCGGTCGGTCGCTATCAGATTCAGCCGCGAGGTAACACAATGGGCGTATGGGTGATTGACACAACGACGGGGCATTTCCGATATTTTGAACCCCCGGCCAGCGGGGCCGGTTCCCACATGTTAGTCAAGCGCGACGGCTTCGTCGGGGCTGCGTATGATTCGGCTGCTGCCCGCTGATTAGATTCGCTCGATGTCTGCGTCGTACTGCTGCACCATATGCACATAGCGCAGCGTCGTTTCAATCTTACGATGCCCCATCCAGTTTTTGAGCTTGAACATGTCAATACCGGCCCGGGCTGCGCGTGTGGCGAACGTGTGACGCAACGCATGCCAGCCCCGGCCGGTTCGGCCTTCGGGGAGCTTCTGCAGGGCGGGGATTTCATTCTGCATACGCTGGATTGACTTCTTCTCCCACCAGTTCCGGCCACGTGGGCGGGCCTCCGTCCAGCGATCTGACCTGGCTGCACCCCTGCCACCGGGGAACACATACACCAGATGCCCGAACGTCTCTGCTTGGCGGCGTAGCGCCTTCAATGCGTTCTCATTCAGCGGGATGATACGCGGCCTTTTGCTTTTGGCCTTGCGCACAGTGACTTGCTTACGCTGGAAGTCTACGTCTTTCCATTCCAGCATCCGCATTTCTTCGAGCCTCAGACCTGTATTCAGGGCCAGACAGATTTCGCAGGATATGCCTTCTTCTTGTGCGATACGATGCAGGACTTCGACTTCATCGTCTGACAGAAAGACGGGGATTTCTTCATGCATTTTCATGATCGGAAGCCGACCGATGGGGTTCCGCTCAATGAGTCCATGAGCGACAAGGTAATCGCAGAATACCTTGATCGCGGACCGGTGGTTCGCAATGGTTTTATTACTGCGTCCGGCCTTTGCCAGATTCAGGAAATGGGCTTCGGTCGTTGCGGTCGATAGCTGCGATATGGGGCTGTGGGCCAGCAACTGACGCACAAAGCACACCGACTTTTTGATTGTGTCGGCTTCGTATCCGCGAATTCGCATAGATTCACGATACCCCGCCAGAATGATTTCGCTCATGCCTCATCAGTCGGCCTTTGCTGAAACCCGCTTTAATTGGTGGGAAATCGAAAATTTTTTACGAATCTGCAAGATATGCGTTTACAACGACTTAGCACGGAAATGGAGCCGGGGGGAATCGAACCCCCGTCCCGTAAATGGCGATAGGCCGCCTCTACACGTTTATTCATTGATTTGATCTTGACTGACTCGCCGCCAATGACAGCGTCTTGCCAGTCCAGCCTGGGTGTTTTTTAGCTCGCAGACGCCAAGGCGTCGTCATTGAGCGATCCCGATGAATCGTTGATCATGCCCTCTTACGGGCGGTCAGACATGATCATGCCACCTGTAAATTAGGCAGCGAGGCGGGCCGGCGCGAAGCCGATCCGACCAGCAACATCGTTGTTGGCATTTGTTTTTGTTGCACGTTTTTACGAGGCCTCGTGCGCCTCGACGTGCCACGACCTATCAGAACATTCCGGTCGATACCGATCGGCCCCAATTGTCAAAGATCAGCACATCATTATAGCCCGGCCGGTCCGGAAACTCCATGGCATGACGCCCCCTTCTCGTCTCAGGCCCATGCCCCCTCTCCTCGCCTGTGTCTTACGACCACTCGCGCGAGTCCGGGACGGGCAGCCACTGGCCATCCTGTGCGATGGACTGCTGACTCACCAGCCCGGGGAGCGCCGCGTCCATGGCAGCATCGATATCCAGCGGATTGGATCGTTCCCCACGAATGGTTTCCACGAAGGCCATCAGTTCGATCAGGTCCGATCCGCCATGTCCGGACGACATCGCCAGCTGTTCATAGCGCTTCCACTCAGGCGAGACGAATTCGTCCTGCAGGTCCTTAAGCCTGGTCCACTTCAGCTCGGCCGAGCGTGAGCGCAGCCAGACGGAATCATCGCCAAGACCTCTGCCTGATTCAAAACAGCCATCGGTGGCCTGAAGCTGGTAGTTGGTCATCGCGTGCGGCCGATCCGAGAGCATGTCCACGCGGATCTTGATGAGCGCATCATTGCGCGTCTTGCAGAGCATCACGCAGCTGGCTTCGTTTTCGTAGGCATCGCCACGCGGATCGACATGACGCCTGCCTGTTCCTTCACAGCTGACACGTGTGACGCGATCGCCTGGCATCCACTGCAGGATCGGCCCCAGGCTGTGCGTGCCATAGGTGATGCCATTGACCCCGGTCTGCCATCGGCGGCGCCAGGTGGTGCGCTCGTTGAGATCCTTGAGTTCATGCAGGTATTCGCCTTCGGCGTAGTAAGGCGTACCCATCACACCTCGGCGGACCATCTCCGTCACGGTCATGTTCGTGCGCATGAAGATGTAATTTTCCGCCAGCATGTAGATGCCCTTGGACTGCCTGGCCGCGGAGACCAGTTCACGACATTCCTCCATGTTCACAGCCGGCGTGACCTCACACAGAACATGCAGCCCACGCTTGAGCGCTGCAATGGATTGCGGCGCATGAAAGTGCATGGGCGTACTGACGATCACCGCATCCAGATCGGCTTTGTCGAGCATCTCCTGGTAATCCGTCCAGGCGCTCTTTGCCCCCAGCTGCTCCTGAGCTTTTTTAAGCTGCTCCGAGTTCACATCGCACACGGCTTCCAGAATCAGACCAGGAATCATCGAACAATTACGACGAAAGCCATGACCTCGGCCGCCTGAGCCGACAATCCCGAGCTTGAGCGTTGACTGTCCCACCGAATACCCTTTCAAAACATGCGCCTGATACGAAGTCGTATCCCTCAAACCTGCGATATGATGACAGAGTATCCCTTGTATATACAGGCCAGTCTCATGCGTTTATCACGCGATCATGTGGATGAAACATGCGCCTTTCTGGAGAAATGGGGCCAGTGGATTGGCAGTGAGCCCGACCCGCCGATGATTTTCGGGGCATACCAGACCCGTCAGAGCGCCAACTTTTCCCGCCCACTGCTGGGGCTGGTGTATCAGGATGGGGCTGGCGTACGCCACTGGAAAATCGGGAATCAGACGCATGCGTTTCCAGATCAGCATGCGTTCATTCTCAACTGTTCTCAGGGTAGTCAGTCTGACCCCGTCTCAGGCCCGGGCGGGCTGTGGATCAGCACGTTTGATATGAAGGACAATCCTGCGGGTATGGCGCTGCTGCAGCCTTATGTGTTCCGGGCGTTTCCCATTCGTCACGCACCGGCGGTCAGACGGGCATTTCAGGCGACGTTCAGTTGTCATCATCGATTATCGATGCCCAACCGCAAACTGCACCTCAAAGCAGCCTGGTTGAATCTGCTGGCCACCATGCAGGATGAACTGCGAGGCCAGACACAGCTGTCACCACAGCAGACGCCCCCTGCCATCGAGCAGGCGCTGGCCTGGATGCATCAGCATTACGCCAATGCTCACATCACGCAGCTCACCCTGGCCAGAGTCGCATGCCTGGATCCGCATCATTTTGGCAGGCAGTTCAAGCAGGCGACAGGCAGCACGCCCATGCAGTATCTACGCCAGTATCGTCTGCAGCAGGCAGCGTACCTGCTGGAGACGACGCATCTTGGCATTGCGGATATCGCCTACCAGACCGGCCACAACGATCCGCAGCATTTCGCACGAATCTTCAGACTACAGCATGGGCTGTCGCCGACGGAACATCGGCAGGACAGCAGGCACTGAAGTCAATCACTGCGAGTTTAAAGGATCAGTAGTTAGGCAGATCAGTGATGTTGACCATGTCGCGCGAGAGTACGACATGCACTTCCGAGGTATGCAGATCCAGCAGGTTGGTGCGCTTGGCGTGACCATCGAGGAAGAAGCTGGTGTTGTTCCACTCCCTGCCCTTGCCATGCCACGGGTACAGGCCGCCGGTGGAACCGGTGAGCACGCGATGGTCATAGAAGATCGACGCCTGCATGCTGTTGTAGACGCCGCTCATTCCGCGGGCTTCTGAGATCGCCACGAAGGTGGAAGGCTTGCGCTTGCGGGTGTTGGGATTGCGGATTTCCCAGTACATGTAGTTGTAGCTCACCGCATTGCCATCCCACGCGGGCTGGCTGGGAACCCACATGGGGCTGTGCGTCCAGCCGTTGCTGGCAGCGGTGTTGGAGGTGCTTTCCTGCGGTGAACGAACTGCGTAGGTCAGCCAGTGCTTGTAATCTTCCCAGTTATGGGTGGTCAGTGGCTGCCTCGGCGCTTCGGGGCAGATGATGAAATTGATGTAGCCGCCCTTCATCAGCGTGTCGTAGTAATGAATGCGGCCGTCCATGACCATCTTGTGGTCATTGGCATACATGGTGGCAGCCAGGCCCACCTGACGGACCTGAGACAGGCACTGCGTTGTACGGGCTGATTCACGCGCTTTGGTCAGGGCGGGAAGCAGCACAGCAATCAGCAGCGAGATGATGCTGATGACCACCAGCAGTTCAATGAGCGTGAAGCCCGATCGACGAGGGGAATCGTTGGTTGGAATCTGAAACATAGATCACCTGTTGAGGGAATGACAGATCGATAAAACAAGAATCTGAAGCGTTACTCGCTGCGCAGATAGACAGGCTTCCAGATTCCCCCGGCCGCAGCAGAGTCATGTACACGAACCACAAGGGTGTTAGGCTGGCCAGGCTTGGCCTTCCCGGTCAGATCAATCACAAAAGGCTCAGTCCACAGCACACCCGGATCGCCTTCGGCATGGCTGCCCACCAGCTCGCCATTGAGGTAGACCCAGGCTTTCTCATCCACGCCCATGAACACCAGCGAAATCTTTCGCCCGCTGAAGCTGGCGGGGATATCAATGGATCGCGCATACCAGGCGATACCGTCGTAAGTATGCCCCTGCTTTTCCCAGTACTCAGCGATACGAATGGGAGACGACTCTGCCTCGGGAAACACGCGGGCAAACCACTGCTTGTCCTGGCCGACATTCTCTGGATCAATGCGGAAGCGCCAGCCTTCGCGAGGCAGTTCCTCGAACGACTTCGTGTTGGCGGTGTACTGTTCCAGAGCGCTCAGCTCATCGAGCACACGCTGAATCTGAGTGGCAAACGCCTTGGACTGGCGCAGATCCAGATAGGAGACCATTTCACTGGGGTAGTTGGTGTTGACGAACTGATCAAACGTCGTCACAGCACGCCTGGCGGCAGCGGCTCTACGGATGTCGCGCGTGTCTTCCAGCTCCATCACCGTGACAACCATTTCGTTGTACAGCTTCAGATACTGCAGCGTCAGCTGCTGGTAGCCGATGCGAGCGCGAATGACATCATCGTTGACGGCCTTGAAGGCGGTCTTGAGCTGGAGATCAAGCTTGTTGAAATCTTCCTCGGTGAATCGAGTCTGGCTGCTGTTGCGAACGTTGACCAGCTTTGACTCATCGAAGTAGATGTCCTGAATCATGCGGTCGAACTTGAACATCGCCTGGGCTGCAGCGCCATACATGCGCTGGTAGTAGTCTTCCTCCAGAGCCTTGATGTCCAGATCCGGGTTCCACGTCAGACGCGAGGCGGCGTACATCTTGAAGCCTTCAACACCCCACGATTCACGGGTTTCGTGGATCATGCCCACCACGCCGCTGTTCACGAAGAACTCGTAGTTATTTTTCAGCCAGGCGTCGTGGGTTTCGCGGTAGATCGGGCCCGAGTAAAGATACTCGTACACAATCACGCCGCTCTGAACCATGCTGCCCCACTGACGCAGTTCCGCAACCTGAGGCGGCTCAGGCTGGTTCTTGTTGATGTGAGGTTCAAAGCCGCAGTACATCACGCGCACGTTAGGCAGCGGCTTGACGTTCACAGGCGGGCGACGCGTCACCGAGTATGCATAGGTGCCAATGATCTTGTCGGGAAACACTTCCGCCACCAGGCGGGCAACGCCGTTGACCAGGTAGATGTTCTGGTCGGCGAAGTGCTGCTCAGTCGTGCTCTTACTGGGATTGAGCGCCAGACACTTTTCGCACTGACACCACAGACGGCTGCCGTCTTCCTGACAGACGTAGAGCATGGTCTGCTCAGGATGCTCACGGAAGTAAGCGATGGCTTTGTCAGCGATGATGCGATGCACTTCCGGATTGGTCATGCACAGCTGAGCGCGATGCGCACGACGCTGGCCGGTGGCATGTTCGTAGGAGAAGTATTCCGGGTTGCTCTGCAGATACTGAGAAGGCGGAATGAGCTTGTGGAAGTTGTGGCCCTGCCACTCCTCCGGCAGTGGAATAACGCCGCCACGATACGCGTAGAACGCTTCAGGCGTGGAGAAAGGCGCACTGCGCGGGCTGCGCAGACGTTCGAGTTCGACGTTGTAACGGTTCTTCGTGGACCAGTCGGCGATGTCGTAACGGCGCTGATTGGTAATCACACGCGTGTCGGAGCAGTAATGGTTACGACGCCAGGTGAAGACCGGCTCTTCCTGATCGCTGAACAGAGGCAGCGACACGGTTTCATGCTGTGGGACGATTTCACCAAACGCGTGGGGACGGAAGAATCGTACATCCAGCGCTTTTTCGAGGAACGCATAGGTTCCATACATCACCCCGCGATCCGAGCCGCCGGTGACAACGATGGTCTTCGCATCCACGCCGGAAAGCGCAAAGCCATCCGCGTCTTTGCCCTTGTAGGCCGTCTGCGGAAGGTTCCAGATCTGCGGATTCGTCCCGACGTAAATCGCAGCGCCGGAGATTCTGCTGCTGGAACGAACGACAGGCAGCTTCGCGCCAGTCGCCTGGCGAATGTAACGCTGCAGTTCCTGAGCAGAGAATTCTTCAGTCGCGCTGGCATTGGCGGGAATGACCAGGGAGAAATCGCTCCGGCCATCCTGAGCCAGTGTGATAGCGTTGGGCGTGGAGGTCTGCGCGAAAGCGTAGTGATTCTTCTTCACCCGGCTGGTCTGGCGAGGAGCCGGCTGACTCTTCGCCGCAGCAGGAGCAACCGCAGGACTTGAGGCGCTGGCGGTGGCGTTGTCATCAGGATTGGCAGGCTTGTGAGGATACTCCACGTGAGCCTGCAGATCGCTCAGATGAAGCACGGCGCCGGGGGTAGCCACATGCACCGTCATCACGGTGATCTTGTTGCCCGGGGTCAGCTTCTTGTCTGTTGGCTCACCTTCGCTGCTCTTGGTGTAGCGCATCCGCAGGCGATTGATCGGGCCGGGCGAACGCGACATGTTCGTCAGGTCCACCACGTAGTAGCGCCAGTCGTCCCCTTCCACCTGGAAGGCCGCGTAGAACTGATCCCAGCTCTCAGCAGTACCTTCACGCACATAGAAAAACGCGCTGCGGGCCTGGCCATCGCCCTTGATCCAGAACGACACCCACTTGTGCTCGCCCAGCGTCACAATGCCCTCAGGCTTGTTAACCGAGTAGCTGCCCACTGAGTTGAACACAACCTTCGCACCCGACACCCGGCTGTTCCAGCCGGAAGCACGCTCCACTTCGAAGTCCTTGGGGGCACGCCAGCGGAGGTTATCGAGCTTGAGGAAATCCGACAGCTGGACTTTCGCAGGCACTTCTGCTTTGTCCTGCGCCAGGGCAGGCATTGCCATCAGCAGGAGCATCAGACAGAACAGTGCTGCCTGCAGGAGTCGATTCTTGAAAATGGATCCACACACATCAGTCATTACGCAATGCCTTTCCTTGCCCGATCAGGGCCATGTCATAGCGCGCATCGTCAGCGCGCAAGTTTCCAAGCAACGCCCCCGGCCCATGTGATTTACCCGGATAATCAAACGGTCTTCAGTTGGCGGCAGCGCTGGCAGAAAGGGGTTCGCATGCCCAGCAGCTGTCGCCCACCGCATATAAAAAGACGAGCTACATTACGCCTGCAGTCTCGCAGGCACGGGGCCAACCGACTGCCTGACCATCAGACGGTAAGGCAGCGTGATGACCTGATTCTCAACCTGGCGATTCATCGCCTTGAACAGCAGATCCAGCACGGCCTGCCCCACTTCCGACCGAGGCTGACGGATCGTCGTCAGGCCGGGCCGACAGTAGAGCGCTTCGTGTGTATCGTCGAAACCAATCACACTGATATCCTCAGGCACGCTCACGCCCGCATCGCGCAGCGCAGCGATCGCGGCCAGCGCACTGGGATCGTTATTCATCAGCACCAGACCAGGCAGCGTTCCCGCTTTCGCATGGCGGCTGAACATCTCATACGCCCGCTCCATGTAGCTGGATGCAGGCTCATACGTAAAGTCATCGCTGACCTGCACTTCTATGCCAGCACTCTGAGCAGCTTCCATCCACGGGCGATGCTTGAGACGGGGGAACGCCACGTCACTGGGTGAGCGGACCATCATGGCTCGGGTGTGTCCATGACTGGCGGCCAGCTCCATGGCCTGTCGCATGGCGGTCTGCATGTCGTAGCGGACATGCCAGGGCCAGTTCTGCGGCGCCCAGCCCACAAAGACCGTGGGAATAGAAATACTCTGCAGACGCTCGATGACCCGGTCTTCAAGCACGCGAGTCTGGAGCATGATCAGCCCGTCGACCTGACGGTCGAGCAGGTGATTGACCGAGTCCAGCAGGCTGCCTGACTCCCCGCTGGCACTTTCCAGCACGAAGGGGACGTAGCCTGCGGCTTTGGCCTGGCGGACGAGCTGTGAAAGCTTCTCAACGAGGATCAGCGAGTGGAACGCGCCGACGATGATCCCGATAGTCATGCTGCGACGGGACTTAAGCCCGCGAGCCATCAGGTTCGGGCGATAGTTGAGCTGCTGGGCGGCTTCCAGGACCATGGCCCGCGTCTTTTCGCGGTAGCCTGGCTTGTCGCGCAGAATCTCCGAGACCGTGGTGATGCCCAGGCCTGTCATTTTAGAGATATCACTGAGGCTGCCACCCATTCCAAGCGTTCCCTTGAAGATCTCAGGCTGCCAGCAGAAGTCCTGTCAGACGATAGAAATGGTCCTGCCCGGAAAAATGCTCGCAATTCGCAACGTTACGAAACAATGCTTGGAGTCTATCGTAACGTTACGGAAAGTCAAACATTTTCTCTTTTCAATCTTTTGCTGATGTGAGTTGGAAGCCAGCAGACTAAACTGACGCAAAGCCCTGCATTGGCAAGACTTCCAGACAAAAGCAGATCTGGAGCCCATCCCGCTCATCTGTTCGCAGTCGAGGGAACACCCTGCGATCGGGCCATAAAAAAACCGACCCGCTCGCATGAGCAGGTCGGCTGATCAATCTATCTTTCAGAAGCGGTTCGCTCAGGCGGCCTTGGTGGCGGGAGCGGGGATGTGCTTCTTGGCGATTTCGACGATCTGGTCGAAAGCCTTGGGATCGTGGATGGCGATTTCGCTCAGCATCTTGCGGTTGAGCAGGATGTTAGCAGCCTTGAGGCCGGCGATGAAGCGGCTGTAGGTCAGGCCACGGCTCTGCACGGCGGCGGAGATACGGGTGATCCACAGAGCGCGGTAGTCACGCTTGACCAGGTTACGGTCGCGGGTGGCGTAGACGCCAGCGCGGATGACCGCACCCTTAACGCGACGCCACTGTGTACGACGGCCGCCACGGTTGCCCTTGGCGAGATTAAACCAACGCTTTTTCGCCTGACGACGAGCTGCGCCTTTGCGTGCTCTTGGCATAGGAAAACTCCCATTCTTGCGATCAGGGGACTATATCTCTCTGCGAGAGATAGCTTTAACCACCCCAGCCGCGGTTAACCCTCAGCACCCAGCGTATGGAACTCCCATATCGCCGGCCGAGGGGATGAAGACCTGTGAGGAATCCAGGCGATCACGCCCCGCCCTTCGTTCAGGCTTCGCAGCCGCAACCGCCGCAGCACTTGCGGTCGGTGCGTACTTCATCCACAGGCACCAGCCTGCGGTTCAGCAGCTTTTCAAGGCGGTTCATATCGCCACGCTTGGCGATACGGGCCTTACGCAGGTTGCGCAAGCGCTTGGGGCTCTTACCGCTACGAAGGTGGCCCGAGTTGGAGGCATGGAATTTCACCTTGCCACGGCCGGTGACCTTCACGCGCTTGAGCAGCGCCTTGTGAGACTTAAATTTAACTTTGGTTGCCATATCGATAGTTCCTCAAGGTCAATCGAGCCGGGTATTGTACCTGCGCCCCTGAGGGATGCAAGGCGCGGCTGGGCGCAGCCTTACACGCCTGCGCTGCGGGCAGCCCGCATTCCGCCCTCCCTGTTACCCCCCACATTTCTACTTTCATCCCCGTCACGTCCAACTCGCACCTCCGAGCCCCCTGAAACCGACCTCATCTCCCAAGCCTGGCTCCCTTCTGCGTCGGCGACGATGTGCAAAGTATGCTGATAACCCGGTGATAACTGCCCCGGATATCCACAGCCTGTCGACAATCGTTTCCCGCCGACAGATTCCCGCTGCCCAACTCAATCAATTTATGACCCACCTGCCCGGTTTCCGGCCCTGTACAACCCCCTGTTTTTCAAGCCCAACCGCAACAAATCCAGCTTCAGCCCGACTCAACCACTAGGTATTGCGTTTTTCGCCCTGCTCTTGAACACTTTTCACCGCCGGGGTACGCTTTGTGCTTCCGGTCTATATAGAGGACTCAACCATGAAAGTGATCTGTGATCGCGGAGCATTGCTCGAAGCGCTGAAGCTGGCCAGCGGTGTCATTGTGACCCGCACTCCCAAGCCTGTGCTTGCCTGCGTCAAACTCACCGCCCAGGATGGCACGCTCACCGTCGCCGCCACCGACCTGGAAGTGGCCCTGCGCCTGAACACCTCCATGGTTGAAGTGCATCAGCCTGGCGAGGCCCTGATCCCCGCCGACAAGCTCAACCAGATCGTCGCCGAGTCGACCGATGCCACCATCAGCATCGAAGTCACTCAGGACGTGGCGGAAATCCGCGGGCAGGACTCGCGCTTCAAGATCTTCGGCTTCCCCACTGCTGATGCGCCGCCTATCCCCACCTTCAACGGCGAAGCCGACTTCCAGATCCACGCTTCGGAATTCCATCGCCTGGTCAGCCAGACGATCTTCGCTACTGCCCGCGAAAACACCCGCTACGCCATCAACGGCGTGCTGCTGGAACGCGAAGGCAACAAGCTCTCCATCGTCGCCACCGACGGCCACCGCCTGGCGCTGTCCAAGGGTTCCTGCAAGGCCACCAAAGCCGACCATCGCTCGGCCATCGTGCCCACCAAGGCCCTGAACATGCTCCTGCGTCTGTTCAACGATCCTGACCAGACCGTCAAGGTGCGCATCGCCGACAACCAGATTCTCTTCGCCTCCGAAGAAACCGTGCTGGCCTCGAACCTGGTGGAAGGCAACTTCCCCCCCTATAAGGACGTCATCCCCAAGGATGGCGACAAGAAGGCCACGCTCGACACGCCCTCTTTCCAGTCGGCCGTCCGCCGCGCTTCGCTGCTGACCAACGACGAATCCAAGGGCGTGCGTCTGGCGTTCTCCAGCGAAGGCCTGGTGCTCACCAGCCGCGCTCCGGAGATGGGCGAAGCCGAAGTGAAGGTCGATCTGCCAGCTTACGCTGGCGACCCGCTGGAAATCGGCTTCAACCCGCAGTTCATTCTCGATGCCCTCAAGGTGGTCCAGAGCGAACAGGTGACGCTGGAATTCAAAGCCTCCAACAAGCCCGGCGTGCTGCGCACCGGCCCGGACTTCCTCTACGTCATCATGCCGGTGAATCTGCAGTAATCTGCCACGGGAGTAAGACATCATGGCAGACAAGCTGCACTGGCTGGATGTGGAAGACATCGCCCTGGAACTGCTCGAAACGTACCCCGACCGCGACCCGCTGACGGTGCGTTTCACCGAGCTCAAAGCCATGGTCGAAGCGCTGCCCGATTTCCAGGAACAGCCCGGCCACCCGGTGAACGAGAAGATCCTCGAAACCATCCAGGCCATGTGGTACGAGGAAAAGCAGGACGCCGCCGACGATGATGAGGATGACGACGAGTAATCGTCCTTCCCCTTCCACCGACAAGTGATTCAAGCCGACAGCCCACGCTCAGCCGTGGGCTGTTTTAGTATGGATAGTCGAAGCAATGGCGAGGACGCTACGCTACCATCAGGTATCGTGTGTAAGCATCTGTCAACACCGTACGGGGGTGTGTCCTGACGATGAACGACCAAGCGATCAAGCCTGATCAGGCGGTCTTCTGCCTGGGTTGCAGCTATTGCCTGACAGGCATCAGTAGTGGCCAATGCCCCGAATGCGGGAAGGCTTTCGACCGGTCCAGTCTCGCGTTGCACCCCTCTCATAACATGCGCAACATCGCACTGTTGAAATGGTCGCGCAGACTCTACTACGCCTCGGCCATCCAATGGCTGCTACTGATACTGGTGATTCTGTTGTTAATCCTGATCGAGTCGACCAATCCCGTAAAAGGTCCGAAAGCAGTGGCCCCTGTTGCATCGCTCATATTTTTCCTGACCTTTTCCGTGATCTGTTTCGGCCTGCTGATGCTGATCCTTCTCACTCCCTTGAGCATCAGTACACTGGGCTGCGTGAATACTTTCCCTGCGGTATTCATGGTCATCGCATCGAGCTGCTGCTTTCTTCTGGGGGTGATCCTCATACCGCCTCTGATCTTCAATGAAATCGAGTTGCTCTGGCGGCTCAAACCCTTGCGACGCAAAGTAGACGAACCGGTTACATGACGCAATGTCCGCAGGCTGTCGTCGTGCTTGCGAAGAACGTTTTCAGAATCTGATTCGGGGTCGCATACCTGAACACCACCAAACAAACCACCACATCCGAAACGACGGTCTACTGCATAGGCTGCGGCTATTGTTTAACAGGCATCCACACAGGTTTCTGCCCGGAGTGTGGTCGAAGATTCGACCACAATAATCCCATCTCATTCGCATCCGATCCTACGCATACGCAGCGCGCGGTCACCGCATTGAAATGGCTGCATACACTCCACCGCATGTTCATTCTGGCCGGGGGCGTCATGCTGCTCCAGGCGTTGATCCTGCCTCAGCTCGCCAAAGACCCTCTGATTTTCTTTATGGCATGGGTCAACCTGACAGGCCTGATCCTGATCGTCATCGGCCTGCTTTCACTGCAGACATATGTCAGCGTCAAGGTGTTCGGCGTTATTTATGCCCTGTTTCAATTGATCGTCACGATCATCCTGAGCGTGTTCTTCATGTCAGGCCTGCTGCTGATACCGCTGGTCGTTCGGCGTGATGTCCTGCGTCGCTGGAAGCGTGAGCCCCTCTGAGCATGCTCAAGTCGTCACGCGAGGCCCGAGCAGGATGATCCCCGCGCCCGCCAGGCAGACGGCCGCGCCGATGAAATCCCAGCGATCGGGTGAGCCGCGTTCCACCACGATCAGCCAGAGCAGCGACGTCACGATATACACCCCGCCATACGCCGCGTAAGCCCGGCCGGCGAAGGCCGCATCAATGCGCGTCAGCAGCCAGGCGAAGGCGATGAGCGCCATCACCCCGGGAATGATCCACGCGATGGATTTGCCCGATCGCAGCCAGGCCCAGAACGCGAAGCAGCCCGCAATCTCGCACACCGCCGCGATGATGTAGATGAGAAGAGGTTTGATCATGGGTCGTGCAGTCCAATCATTATTGCATCAAATCCCCCGCCACCGGGCGAGCCTCATCATACGCACTGTGCGAACTTCCCGACTTTCACTGATGGCGGCGGCCATCCGCAGCATTTATACCTGAAGCACTGAACCCGCCGTTCACGCCGACTCAGGGGCAATCATGCACTGGCAGGAAATACTGCTGCGAATGGTCACGGCCATGGTCATGGGCATGCTCATCGGCCTGGACCGTGAACGTCATGGCAAGCCTGCGGGCATCAAGACGTTCGCGCTGGTCTCGCTGGGCGCGGCCACGTTCACGCTCATCTCCATTCAGATGGTGGAAATGGCGCCTGACAATCTGCCTCAGGGCTACGACCCGGTGCGACTGGTGGCGGGCATCGTCGGAGGCATCGGCTTTCTGGGCGCGGGGACCATTCTTCAATCGCGCGGCCACGTGGAAGGTGTGACCACCGCGGCGGGTATCTGGATTGTCGGCGCCATTGGCGTGGCGTGCGGCGCGGGGTTTTATCTCATCGCCAGCATGGCCTTCGCCGGCGTGCTGCTGGTCTGGCTGCCCCTGAGCTACGTGCAGAAGATCTTCTTCAAGGAAGACTGCAGCGAAGCGCGTGACAGCGATCGCGTCGTTCCGCAGAAACATCCCGACGACGAAGAGCCGAAGCGGGTGAAACCACCCTCGGCTCCGACGCCGTGAAAACAACACCGCCTGGCCGAGAGCGACCAGGCGGTGATCGTTTTGCAACAAAATCAGACGTTCAACTCAGGCCACGCAGGGCAGGTTATGGGCCTCGGCCACGGCCTTGTGGACGATGCGGCCGTCACGCATGTTCAGCGCCGTGACGAACGTGGGGTCCTTCTCAATCAGCCCATCGACACCCATCGACGCCAGCTTCAGCGCATAAGGCTGAGTGGCGTTGCACAGGGCCTGCGTGCTGGTGCGACACACGGCGCCGGGCATGTTGGCCACGCAGTAGTGCACCACGCCATCGACGATATACGTGGGCGACTGGTGCGTCGTGGGACGGGTGGTTTCGATGCAGCCGCCCTGGTCAACGCCGACGTCGACAATCACCGAGCCGGGCTTCATGTTCTTGAGCATTTCGCGGGTGATGAGCACCGGCGTTCTGCCACCGGGGATGAGCACCGCGCCGATGACCAGATCGGCCTGGCGGGCGTGCTCGCGGATGGCGTGCGGATCGGAGAACACCAGCGACACGTTGGCGGGCATCACTTCCGAGAGATAACGCAGGCGGTCGAGGTTCACATCCATGATGGTGACCTTCGCGCCCAGGCCCGCGGCCATGCGGGCGGCGTTGGTCCCCACCACGCCCGCGCCGAGCACCAGCACGTTGGCCGGTTCAACACCGGGCACGCCGCCAAGCAGCACGCCACGGCCGGTCATCGGCTTTTCGAGATACTTCGCGCCTTCCTGAATGCTCATACGACCCGCCACTTCGCTCATCGGCGTCAGCAGAGGCAGGCGGCCGGCTTTGTCGACCAGTGTTTCATACGCCACCGCCGTGATGCCCGACTTGAGGCAGGCTTCCGTCAGATGGCGATCAGCGGCGAAGTGGAAGTAGGTAAAGACAATCTGCCCCTTGCGGAGCATGCCAAGCTCAGGGCCCATCGGTTCCTTGACCTTGACGATCATGTCCGCCTGGGCAAAGACCTCGGCGGCGGTGTCGACGATGACCGCACCGGCGGCGCGGTAGGCGGCGTCTTCAAAGCCGCTGCCCAGACCCGCGTTGGTTTCCACCAGTACCTTATGACCTGCTTTGACCATCAACTCGACGCCCACCGGGAGCATCGACACGCGGTATTCATCACTCTTGATTTCACGTGGCACGCCGACAATCATCACAGGCTCCTGAAGCTGAAAAACGGACACTTGAATCGGGCCGGAACATCGGCCCAGGCAGCAGATCACAGACCTGCCAGCCAGCGGCATTGTATCAGTCTCTCTATTCCCGCCATATCCCGAAACTTTTGCGTTTTTCGGGGAATTTCCGGGCATTATCCTCTAAAGAAGCGGCTTTGCCATTGATCAATACGCGCAGCCGACAGCCGTTGTTTACTCCACCACGAGCGGGTCGGCGATGCTGTACTTCGCAATCGCATGCTCATCGGCATTGGCCCCCAGCCCCGGCCCTTCAGGCGGATAGCTGTAGCCATCTCGGTAGACTATGGGCCTGTCGTACATCGGATGTTCGCGCACCATATGCCCCGCCAGTTCGCACGAGAGGGTGAAGGCAGGCTGCGTCAGCGCGAAGTGGATCGTCGTCAGGTCGCCAATGCCACTTTCCACAGCCGAGCCCACCCAGTACGGAATGCCCAGCTCATGCGCCAGCTTCGAGGTGCGATGAAGTACGGGCCATCGGCCATTGAGGTTCATGCCATTGATGCCATACTCTGCGCAGTCGCGCACGCCCTTTTCTTCGGTCACGGTGCGGATGGTGAAGATGCCCGTTTCCTCGCGCATCTTCTTCATCGCTTCGTAGCCCAGCTTGCCATAGACCGCGTCTTCCACCTGGCTCGAAGTCGGGCAGGCGTCCATCATGATCCTGGCGCGGCGGACTGATTCCTCCACCGTTTCCCATCGGCCATTGGGGTCGATCACCACGTGGAAATCAGGCCCGCAGGCGTCGCGGATCGCGGCGATGATGCCCCCGGTGTCCTGTTCCATGCTGGCTTTGAGCTTCAGGCAGTGGAAGCCTTTGGCCTTGGCCTTCTTGGCCATCTCAGCAGCGCCCTGCGGCGTGCGATGGCCAGACCAGTCGGCAGTCAGCACGCCATCGCGCACCTTTTCACCAAAGAGCTTCCACAGCGGAACATCCTGCATGCGAGCGCTCCAGTCGAGCGATGCCGCATGCAGGCCCTTGGGCATCGTGCCCCAGGTTTCCATGTCATCGGAGCGAATCTGCGCCGGCGTCATGCCAATGAGCCTGCCCATCGAGCTGAGCAGGTCCTGGCGATTGACCAGACGATTGGTATCCGCCCAGCCGGCCGGCCCGCCATCGCCTTCCACCTTCACGATGTAGAAAGGCACGTTGGCGAAGAACTCACCATCCCATCCGCCGGTGGGGCCGCGGTTCAAAGGCTCATGCGAAAACTCCGGGCAGTTGATGCGCTCAAAAGGCACGGGCACTTTGACGGTAAACAGCGTCACACGTTTGATGGGCAGGTTCATTACATTCACGAATCAGACTCCCGAAAAGTTGAATGGGCTTCAGAGACTTTCAAGCCTGGAGATGCCAAGTCAAAAGCCCAGGTACTTTCATACCTGGGCTTTCGTCAATGATCTTCGTATTGTCGCCAATCTCCCGGAATTGTCACCTGCCTCTGCTCAGGCCAGCACCTTCATATCACGCAGGCACTTTTCGAGCGTCTGGCGGCTGGCATCGCTCAGCTCGCACAGCGGCAGGCGCAGCTCGCCGGAGTCCATGCCCTTCATCTGCATCGCCGTCTTGATCGGGATGGGGTTGGTTTCGATGAACGCCGTCTTGAAGAAAGGCAGCAGTTCGTAGTGAATCCTGCGGGCCGCGGGATAGTCGCCCGCCAGACCGGCCTTGACCAGCGCACTGACGCGATCAGGCAGCAGGTTCGACACCACGCTGATCACGCCCTTGCCACCCAGGGCCATCAGAGGCAGGGTCAGCGAGTCGTCACCCGAGAGAATCGGAATGTCACACAGGCCGGCGATTTCCGAGGCCATATCCATCGAGCCGGTGGCTTCCTTGATGGCCACGATCGACGGGTGCTTGTACAGGCGGGCCACCGTCTGGGCGCTCATCGTGATGCCCGTGCGGCCGGGAATGTTGTACAGCACAATCGGCAGGCCCACCTGATCGGCGATCGTCATGAAGTGACGATACAGGCCTTCCTGCGTGGGCTTGTTGTAGTAAGGATTGACCATCAGGGCAGCGGTCGCGCCGACCGATTTGGCATGACGGGTCAGTTCGAGGGCTTCGCTGGTGGCGTTGGAACCCGTCCCGGCGATGACAGGAACCTTGCCCGCCGCCGCCTCAACCACGGTTTCGATAACCAGACGGTGTTCCTCATGGCTGAGCGTGGGCGATTCGCCGGTGGTCCCCACCGGAACCAGCCCGGTAATGCCGCCTTCAATCTGGAAACGCACGTTGGCTTTCAGGCGGTCAAGATCCACCTGACCCTGACGAAACGGCGTAACCAGCGCGGTAAATGAACCTTCAAACATGACAATCATCCTGCGGGACACCAGGGGGATAAGTCTCGGCCGTGTCCCCAGCCGAGTGGAAACAGGTTACCTGCATCACGCATCCCCCGCAAAGCGTGACAGACGATACATCATAGGCGATCTGGAGTGTTTCAGGCGTGACGCAGCGCCAGGATCAGCTCAATCTTGCCCACATGCTCGTTGAGATGGCGGGCAATCTGCGAGGCATCCTGCCCGCTGTCGGCCAGGGTGTACACCTTGCGGGCCAGCGGATCGTCAGGCAGGCCAGGCTCGGCTTCCACAGGAGCAGGCTCAGGCTGGGCGTCGGCGGATGGTGCGGCCGAAGCGGTCTGCTGGGCGGCGGCCTGCTGATACATCGCCGCCAGACCCCGCCCCGTCACCACAGGCCGAGGGGCGGGCTGCTCCGAAGCCGCAGGCGCATCGTCCTTCGCCGCAGCGGGCGACTGCTGGGCAAGTCGGCTGAGTTCTCGCAGTTCTTCCACCCGGCGGTCGGCCTTTTCGAGAAGGTGTTCCAGGCGGATGGCCTTGGCGTCGAGCTGGGCGCTCATGCGCTTGGCCATCTGTTCAATTTCGACCATCAGTTCTTCTAGATCGCCACGCATGCCACGGACCTGGCGCAGGCGGTCGAGCTGTTCGTGAGGGGTGAGCACCGAGGGCGCATTGCGTTTACGGCGGCTCATGCGACTGAACAGGAACGCCGTGATCAGAATCAGACCGCCGATCAGCAGCCATTCCGGATTTTGACGTAATAGTTCCATCGATCTGCCCTGACGAGTCCTGTCTGTCACAGGACGATGACCCCCTCCGTGGGATCAACACCGAAGTGTATGATGCACATCATGGATAAACAGTCGGCATTCGTCAAAACAATTGCGCATGCGCTGCGCCATCGCTGCAGAATCGCCGAGCAATCCACCCTCCTGGTGGGCGTCAGTGGCGGAGCCGACTCGGTCGCCCTGCTGCGGGCCCTGCATGAACTGGCCCCGCGCAGGCAGTGGCATCTGAAACTTGTGGTCTGCCACGTGCAGCATCACCTGCGCCCCGTCGCAGCTGAGCAGGATGCCCGCTTCGTCACGCAGCTGGCCAGCGACCTTGGCCTGCAGCTGATCCGCCACGATCTGACGCCCCCCACTGGCGGCCAGAACATCGAAGCCTGGGCCAGGCAGAGCCGATACGCCGCCTTCGAGCAGTCGGCGAGGGAAGCAGGCGCCGCCGCGGTGCTGACGGCCCATCATGGCGATGACCTGCTTGAAACCCTGCTCATGCGTCTGCTGCGAGGCAGCGGCCCGCAGGGACTCTCGGGCATCCCCTGGCGACGCCGACTCTCGCCCGGCTCAGCCATCGCCCTCTGCCGCCCGATGCTGGCCACCACGCATCAGCAGGCGGTGGACTATCTTCAGAGCCTGGGCCAGAGCTGGCAGCTGGACCACACCAACAACGACACCACGCGCATGCGGGCAGCGCTGCGCCATCAGGTGCTGCCCCTGCTCAAGACCATCGCCCCGCATGCTCATCGCAAGGCTTTGGCCATCAGCAGCCAGCAGCGTGCAATGCAGGAGGTGATGAGCGCAGCCGTAGAGGAAGCGCGGAAGCAGGTGGTGACTGAGCAGGCAGGGCAATGCGTGGTGGATCGCGCATCGGCCATCCGTCAGCCTCGCTTTGTGATGGCTGCTCTGCTGCGCCAGCTGCTGGTGGAATCCGGCGTCCCGCAGGACAAGCTCAACAGCAGGCAGATTCACAAGCTCACCGCTGCGCTCTACGACGGCCAGGGTTATGCCAGGCTTTTTGAGTATGCCAGCGGTGTCACCGCGAGCCTGGATAAGACGATGCTGAGGATTCGCCGTGAAGGCGATCTGCTGCAGACAGGAACATGCCCGGGCAGGTAACGCATTCGCTTTGCAACCGCTGCTGCCGCCACGCGTCATCCCCCACAGCCGCTATTACCCCTCCCGCACCGCCCGGATGCACATGAACACCGGGTACTGCGACAGGTTCTCGTAGATATTCGCACTCTGCTCGCGCATCTCAGGCAGCGGCTGGGGCTCGTGAAGCTCGGCCAGCTTCCAGCCTGAAGTCACCAGGGCATTGAGCGTTTCACTCATCGGCCGACGGTAGCACTCCACGTAGGGCTTGGGCTCACCGAAGCCCGTCCAGTACATGCCATAGCGACAGCGTTCGTAGTAAGGCTTGTTCCCGCGAGCTTCCTTGTGCATCCAGTCGCCCATGGGATGGGCCATCGAGAACACCAGCGTGCCGCCCGGCCGTGTCACGCGGGCGAACTCGGCGAACACCGGGCCAAGCTCCTCAATGTAGTCCAGCGCCAGGCTCGAAAGCACCTTGTCGAAGGTGGCATCGCTCAGCCAGTCCAGCGACTTGTTGAGATCGGCCACGCGGAAGGTGGCGGGCAGTCCGGCGCAGCGCTGCTGCGCCAGTTCGATCATGCGCGGGGTGACATCGAACCCCTCCACCACTGCGCCCTGCTGCGCGAGGATTTCGCTGGCGATGCCCGGCCCGCAGCCGGCGTCGAGAATGCGCTGGCCGGGCTGGGCGTCGAGCAGGCGGAGTGACGCCGGCCTTTCATACAGGCCGTTGTGGGGCTTGGTGGGCGCCATGGCGTTGAAGCGGTCGGCCAGGAGGGTGTAGGCATCGACCGACAACGGTTTGACCGCAGGGTAGGACTTGCTCATACGCTCATCTCATTGCGACAAAAAAACACGACCCGCCCAGAGGCAGGCCGTGATGGGGTACCAATGCTCAATGGCTTACGCCAGATGACGATCAACCGTCACGCTGCCCGGCGACACGTTCGAGCCGCAGGCGTTTTCGATGATCTGCCTGATCTTGCGGGCGATGCCTGCGGCGTCGAGCCCGACTTCCGCCAGCTGATTTGCGCGGCTGTCCTGATAGATCCACTTCTCAGGCATGCCCATGCGGTAGATGCGATCCGTGGGCAGGCTGCGGGCGTTGCATGCTTCGAGCACCAGACTGCCAAACCCGCCGACCAGTGCGTGGTCTTCGACGGTCAGAATCGTGATGCCCTGCTGAATCAGCGAGCTGATGAGTTCAATGTCCACCGGCTTGGCGAAGCGTGCATCGTAGATGGCCACGTTGTAGCCCTGCGCGTCGAGCTCCTTGACAGCGGCCAGCGCTTCGTACACCTGCGTGCCATAGGCGAGGATCGCCACATCAGGCAGGCCCTCGCCACGATGCGGGCGCACCAGATTGGCTTTGCCCAGCTCGTAAGGCGGGACGTTTTCCTGAACGGGGCTGGCGGCCACGCTGTCGCGCGGGTAGCGGACAACCGACGCACCGGCGTCATACGTACGCATGAACTCCAGCGCGGCGATGAGGTTCACTTCGTCGCTCACCGCCAGCTGAACCACGCCCGGGAGGGACGAGAAGATTGAGATATCGCAGAAGCCGTGATGCACCGCGCCGTCGCTTCCGACGAAGCCCGCGCGGTCCAGGCAGATGCGCACAGGCAGACCCTGCAGGGCCACTTCCTGGAACACCTGATCCATCGCACGCTGCACGAAGGTGGAGTAGACGGCGAAGAAAGGCTTGATGCCAGCCTTGGCCATGCCCGCGCACATGTCCATCGCATGCGATTCGCAGATGCCCGTGTCGATGGTGCGATCCGGGAACAGCCCGCCGACCTTGTTGAGCCCCGTGCCATCGGGCATGGCGGCGGTGACGGCGACGATGCGCTCATCGCGCTTCATCAGATCGATCATCGCATCGGCATAGGCAGCGGTGAAACTGCGGGCCGACTTCTTGAGCTCCACCCGGCAGCCTTCAACCACAAACGCGCTGGGCGAGTGGAACTTGGTCGGGTCGCCGGTGGAGAAATCAAAGCCCTTGCCCTTGATTGTCTTGCAGTGCAGCAGCACCGGGCGGTCCATCTCCTTGATCTCATTGAGCAGCTCAATGAGCGAAGGCAGATCGTGACCATCCACCGGGCCCACGCACAGCAGACCAAACTGCTCGAACATGTGGCCGGTGGTGATGGCGGCTTTCATCATTTCGCCGGCGCGATGGTAGAGCTCTTCCAGAGCGCTGCCGCCTGGGATGCGCTGGAGCACCTGATGGGCGTGCTTCTTGAAATCGCCATAGGCAGGATTGACCCGCACGCGATCGAAATACTGCGCCACTGCGCCCTGGGGCTTGGCGATGCTCATGCCGTTGTCGTTGAGCACGACGAGGAACTGTCGCTTGAGCGTCCCGGCGTTGTTGAGCCCTTCCATGGCCACGCCGTTGACGATGGACGAATCGCCGATGATCGAGACCACCTTGCGATCGCCCTGGCCGAGCATGCTGTCGGCCCTTGCCATGCCCACCGCGGTGGAGATGGCCGTCCCGGCGTGACCGACAGAGAACAGGTCATAAGGCGACTCGCGCGGCTCGGGGAAGCCGGCCATGCCGTGGCGTTCACGCAGGTTCTGGATCAGCCCCTGCCTGCCGGTGACCAGCTTGTGGGTGTAGCACTGGTGGCCCACGTCGAACAGCAGCCTGTCATGACTGAAATCGAACACGTAATGCAGCGCCAGCGTGAGTTCCACCACGCCCAGATTGGGTGCCAGGTGGCCACCGCTGCGGCCGACGGCGTCACAGATCTCCTGACGGATCTCCTGCGCCAGCTGAGCCAGCTGCTCCATCGAAAGCTTGCGCAGGTCTGCAGGAGCCCGTAAAGCAGACAGCAGACCCGTTTCGGGGTTGCCCATCTCTTTCGGCTGTGATTCCTGAGTCATGATCACTCCTTGCATACCCTGATCGACGGAGGCCTATGCGCCATCACATCTTACTCGAAAACACCGCCCATCGTCGCAGAATCTGCCCGGGACCGGGGGATGTGTCTGGCCTGCTCACGGGAACTTTATGCTTCACTGGCCCGACAGGCAGGGATTCCGGCGGCCGGTCGTTCCTGCGGACGCCCGGGAATCCCGTCTGTCTTCAATCGATTGTCTGCGGATGATAGAACGTCTGCTGCAGGCCGGGCATCAGCTTAGCCTTACCACGCGGCTAAGGGCTTCCCTGAGGGTTCGGACCACCGATTCCAGTGGCTGGCCGTCGCGCACGGTGACCGTCAGCAGGTACCAGACCACCAGGCTCATGACAAGCATTTCGCCGCCGTCTTCGATGAAGCCTGCCCAGTCGTACACGCTGGCCACATGACGCAGGATGCTGTGGACCATATCCACCACCACGCCCATGAGCCCGATGGTCAGCGTCAGCACCAGCAGCTGGCGCGTGAAGCGGCGCATGGCTGCGGATTCACGCCAGTAGCAGATCACCAGCAGCGTCAGCAGCACCACCCCCGCGCCGCCTGTGACCAGCAGCTCGCCCAGGTCCTGGCTGCGCATCCCGAGAATCTCAGGCAGCTCCAGCGACTGGCTCAGCCGGGAGCCCATGCGTTCGTGGAACTGTTTGGCGTCGTCAAAGAGCAGATAGGTGTACGCCGCTGCCCAGACGAAGAAGCCGGCCGCCCGCTTGAGCACACCCAGGCGCAGCAGCAGGAGGATGATCCAGAACTCCTTGATGTACTGGTAGAACTCGCCGTAGCCGCGATCAAACTCGAGGGAAAAATACTCCGTCCCGAAATCGGGATTGAACATGCGGCCCAGATGCAGGGCAAAACACAGCAGGTCTGCTGCGATGAGCAGCAGGAGAACGTAAGCAGTCAGCAGCATGGGAGACATCTGCCGGGCAGGCAATGGCGTTGGATTCACTCACCCCTCACATCACAGAACAGGTCATTCACACATCACAAGGGGCCGCCGACCGCTGTCGGCTGTTCATCCCCCCGCTCAGCGTGAACGCACAGCCAGATAATCACACAGTTCGCGCAGCGTGGCAATGCGCGGCTTCAACGACTCATCGCCCGAATTTTCCAGCGCCTTGAGCGCCTCATGAGCTTCGATCTGCAGGTCCACCACCACCTGCCTGCTGGCATCCAGGCCGATCAGGCTCGGGTAGGTCAGCTTGCCCTGCTGGACGTCCTTGCCTGCGGTCTTGCCCAGATGCTCGGTGCTCTGGGTGACGTCGAGAATGTCATCCACCACCTGGAACATCAGCCCGATGGCCGAGGCGTAGCGGGTAATGGCTGCCAGCTGGGTGTTCGTGGCGCCGCCTGCAATGGCCCCCATGCGACAGGCGCAGCGGATCAGCGCCCCGGTCTTGTGGTGATGGATCGTCCGCAGCCTGTCCATCTCAGGCATGTCGGCCGGGAAGTCGGGCAGCGTGTCGTGCACCTGCCCGGTGATCATGTCGTTATTGGCGCGGAGCAGTTCCAGCGACAGCAGCGGCGCCACCTTTTCGTCGGCCTGGGAAAGCAGCAGTTCGATGGCCAGGCCGAGCATGGCGTCGCCGGCGAGAATCGCCATCGCTTCACTGGCGTGCTTGTGAAGCGTGGGCCTGCCTCGACGCAGATCGTCATCGTCCATCGCAGGCAGATCGTCATGCACCAGGCTGAAGGTATGCACCATCTCGATGGCTGCCGCCGGCGCGAGCGCCGCTTGAATCGAGCCACCCACCGCTTCGCAGCAGCGGACCACCAGCATCGGGCGCAGCCTTTTGCCACCGCCCATCAGTGCGTAGCGGATGGCTTCGCGGAGATTGCCCGCCATCGCCCGCTGGTCGATGTACTGCGTCATAGCCTGTTCAACCGAATGCAGCAGCGTCTCGTTGTCGACCGGAAGTATCGAACTCATGAGAGATGGATCCTCAAGGTTGAGTAAAAAGCCCAGGTTCGTGTGAACCTGGGCCTTGAGAATATACATCAGCGGCGATCCGACAATCAGGAAGAATGGCTGGTGAGCTTGTTGGCTTCGCCACCCTTGCTGAGCACTTCGTCGACCAGGCCATAGGCCTTGGCTTCCTCGGCGGAGAAGAAGCGGTCGCGTTCGGAGTCGGCTTCGATCTGCTCGACGGTCTTGCCCGTGTGCTGGGCCAGCAGCGTGTTGATCTGAGCCTTGGTCTTGAGGATTTCCTCGGCCTGGATGAGCACGTCCGACGCCTGACCGGTCACGCCGCCAAAGGGCTGGTGGATCATGACGCGCGAGTGAGGCAGCGCGTAGCGCTTGCCCTTGGTGCCCGAAGCCAGCAGGATCGCCCCGCCCGACTGAGCCCTGCCGATGCAGTAGGTAGCCACATCGCAGGAGAGGAACTTCATGGTGTCGTAGATGGCCAGGGTGTCATCCACGCTCCCGCCATGGGAGTTGATGTAGAGGTGGATGTCCAGGCCTGACTTCTGGTTCTGCAGGTGCAGCAGCTTCATGATGACATTGACTGCTGAGCCGTAATTGATTTCACCAATGAGGAAGATGATCCTGTTTTCCAGGAGCATTTCGTCGATGGTCATTTCACGATAACGGGTATATGGCGCGCTCGAAGCCATGGCTGCCCGGGGGTCGAGATGACCCTGGGCCACCGCAGCGCCCAGCATCGACGCCAGTCGCGGATCAGATCCCATGCTCGAAGGCTGGCTTGTGGGGTGGAACATTGTTGATTCTCCTGCCTGCCGCCTGGGCGGCGTCTGCACAAGTCGATTGAAACGTCTGGGACATGATAGCCTTGCCAACGCCCTGACGGTAGTCGCCATGCTCAGTCTGGACAATCTATTGCATTAAAAATGCGTTCCGGCCATGGGATGCGGGGCGGGTTGCAGTAATGACGTGTACGTGTGAGATGCGGTGCGAGAAGGCTGGGGCATCCATTCTCGACTACAGCTCCCTTTCGTCATGGCCGTGAAAGCGGGGACGACCACAGGGGCAGGCCGTCCACCGGCATGATCGGCCGCAAACCACCATTCCCCAAATGACAAAGGCGATCACCCGGTCCAGAGGTGATCGCCTTTAAGCGCGTTGTGTGTCCGTCGGCAGAACACACGGGGTTGAATCTTTTCAGCGGCCCCGGGCAGGTTCCCGGAGCGTGGAATCAGTGGTGCGATTCCGAGTCGGTCCGCCCCTGCTCGATCATCTTGCGCAGGTAGGCGTTTTCGCGGCGGGTGGCTTCGAGGTCGAACACCAGATACTTGATGGACAGACGCAGGTAATCCAGGCTTTCCTGCAGGTCGCTCACGGTCTTGCGGAGCTTCTGGTGGCGTTCCTGAGTCTGCTGAGCCAGGTTTGCCAGCTTCTCACGCTCGGCTTTGGGAAGCGTGGAAATTTCGCCCATCAGTTCGGCGAGCTTGGTCTGGAATTGCGTCTCATCCATAACACACTCTCATCCTTCTACAGCCTCTCCAGGCTGCAATGATCTTGCGTCGTCTCGTCAGCGTCTCTCTGACCCCCGCAGGCTCCTGCCTGCTGATGGAGGGAAGTATCACAATCCCCCTGCCAGAGTTACGGAGAACGAAGTTATTTTTCATCCGTTTTTATAAAGACATAAATAAACAATTGTTGCAATCAGGCCTTTCCTATTTTCACTGTATGCGCTGCAATTTCACTTTCTGACGGGCGATGCCACAGAACAACATGGTTTTCCAGCATTTCTCAGCTAAAACCCTATAAGCCCCTAAGTATGCCCACGTTACAGCATGTTGCGTTTGAGCAACATCGCAGGATCGATCGCTGGCGTGTGAGGTGTACGAAAACAACAAGCCCGACCGCTGGGGGCCGGGCTGCAGGAGATTAATGGCAGATCAGAGGCTTTCTGGGGGAAGCAGGAAGGGAATCACCCGGCCTGGCGGTCTTCGGGTCGGCCGGTGCTGATGATGCAGTCGCGACCGGTACGGCGGGCGGTTTCCAGGCGGCTCATGGCCAGGTCGTAAAGGTCGTGGACATGCAGGCCGTCGTCCGGGCAGCTGACCACGCCGATGCTCGTGGTGATCGACCATCGCCCCCCGGCGGTGATAGGCACGTGGTGGCCGGCCAGCGTCTGGCGGAGGCGCTCGGCCAGGCGCAGGGTCTGCTCCCGGCTGTAGCCATCGCAGATCAGACCAAAGACAGGCCCGCGGATGCGGAAGACCTCGCAATCCTTGCGAGCCGTGTTCTGCAGCAGGCTGCCAATGTCGCGCAGCAGACTGTTGGCGGCGTCGTGGTCGAGCAGTTCATTGAGCCTGCGGAAGTGATCGATCTTCAGCAGCACAATCGACCACGCCACGCCCGGGCGGCGTTCGAGCCTGCTGAGCTGCTGTTCAAACTGTGAAGCGTTGGGCAGGTTGGTGATCGTGTCGGTCAGTTCCAGATCGTGCATGTAGTCGTACAGGCGGGCGATTTCGATGCGGGCTGAGATCAGCGGCGCCAGCGCTTCCATCAGGTAGATGTGATGGCGATCGATCCGCTCGCCGCCTCGACGCGCGATCCAGAGGATGCCCTGCGTCTGACCATTGGCCAGCAGCGGGCAGCCGGCCAGCGTGGTGAGATTGGCGGCTTTGAACGCTTTGCTCCACGATTCGCCGTGAGGCAGCTCGCTCCAGAGGATGATGTCGCGGTTCCCCAGAATCGAAGGCATGAGATGCTGCTCCGCGGCCTGCATCAGCGCTTCGCTGGTTTCGATGAGACAGCTGCTTCCGCCACGATGGAGAATCTGCCTGCTGCGCATTGAGCCATCGCCATGACGCAGCGCCAGCCCCACCGTTTCCACGCCAAAGACTTCATGCAGTCTGCTGGCCATCTGGTCCAGCAGGCTGTCGAGCCCGGTGGTTCCACCAAGCTGCTGGCCCATATCCTTCAGAGCCTGCAGCTGACGGGCCTGCTGGGCGAAGAGTTGTTCGGACTGTTCCTGGCTTGAGATATCGCGTGCCACCCACAGCCGACCAACCAGGTGGTCAAGTGAGTCGCGCACCGGGATCCCTTGAATCTGGAACGAGCCTGCGCGGGAGACGAAGCGCTCCTGCGCCGGCCTGTCGTTTTCAGCTTCGATCTTGCGCAGCTTGAGGATGAACGATTCCGGGTCCTGCACGCCAAGCCTGTCCCAGAACGTTTCAGGATCGTAAGGCCGGCCCACCAGCACGCCGGGCCGCTGATCCAGCAGCAGCGCCATCGGCTCGTTGTAAGCCGCCACGCGCCCCTGAGCATCAACCAGCAGCATGGCGTCGGACATATGGTCCACCACCAGGTTCAGCAGCTGGCTCTTATCCGCCAACTGGCGATGGAGCCTGCTGGATTCACTGACATCGAGCATCGACAGGCGGACGCTCTGCATCACGCCTTCTTCATCGCGCACCGCGGTGGATTCCACCATCACGTCCAGCTCCTGCCCCTGAACACTCAGGCGCAGGTGGCAGCGCGAGGCGTCATCAATCGACAGGCGGTCGATGTTCTGGCGAAACACGCCGCGATCTTCCGGGCGGATGAAATCCAGCACCAGTCGGCCTAGCAGTGCTTTTTCACATTCAAACTGGAGCAGCGATGCAGCGCGTCGGTTGGCTTCAATGATGCGGCCCTGCTCGTCGAGACTGACCATCGCGGCCGGGGCGTACTGATAGAGATTTTCAAAGGCACGTTCCCGCCGGCGCAGCTGCGCATTGGCAGCATCGAGACGCGAAAGCATTCCGCCCACCGCCTGGGCCAGCTGGCCAAATTCACCACTGACCTGCGACGAGAGTCGGAAGAAAGGCTCAGGGCCGGCGTGCTGGGCTACGAGCTGGGAAATGTCGGACAGCGGCCCGGTGAACCACCGGCGCACCAGCAGCAGGCCCATGAGAATGACCATGGCCAGCAGAAGCATCTGCAGGCCCATCTGATTCACGAGTTTGGCTTTGAGATGCTGCCTGGCGGCCGGGCCGTCGATCAGCAGTTCGAGAAGGATCACACTCTGGCCATCGGAGAACGGCGCCCGCATGAGCGTGAGCCGGTCGATGGCCACTTCATGCCCTGCGGTGATGCCATGTTCGCTCAGCTGCCACAGCGAGATGTGCCCGGAGTCTGCAGGCCAGTCGCCCAGTGAGATGGCGGGCTGCCCTGCCGTGGCGACGCGCACGGCTCGCACGCGACCATCGAGATACACCGACAGCACATCCTGCACGGCCCGCTGATTGCCCTGGCGCATCACGCCACGCAGCACACTCTGGATGTTGCGCGTCGTGATCATCGCGCGCTGGGTGATTTCCATCCCCAGCATCGCCTCGGCCCGCCTGAGCTCGAGAATCCCCAGGCCCAGACTGATCACCGCTCCGCCCATGAGCAGGCAGAGGACGAGTCTGAACACCACGGATTGATAAAAACGCATACGAACCATGGGCCCTCCGATGCGGAGCAGCAGCCAGCAGTGACTGATGGCCTATCGACCCGATGAACCGCTAAGTTCAGAGCTTATATGACATTCGCCCCCAAATCGGGGGATAACCCGCGGGTCGTAACGACTGGGAAGATGGGGAAACCAGTCCGCACATTCGATACAGGTTAACGGGAGAAATGGGAGGGATTTCTTCCGTCATAGCCCGTGAAAGCGGGCATGAGGGATGGAGGGAATGAGGCTCCTGAGTCTATGCGAATCCCCCGCCTGGCACCACTTACCTCTCCCAATCATTGGTGGTACCATAATCTCTCTGTCCCCCGCCGATAAACAGCCAGACAGCCTCCATCCGTCCCGGACTCATTGTCATGAATCAGCCTGAAGTCATCGTTCTTGCCCCGGCTGCGGAGCGTCAGCAGCGTCAGTCGCTCTGGGGTGTTTTCAATCCCGACAGCACGCGCGAGAACAACTGCCCGCAGTACACGCCCTGGGTGGAACTGCTGGTGGAGTTCGGCGTGAACTTCGCGTTTGATGATGAGCACCGCCTGCCTGATGAGCTGCCCGCCGACCTTTCACACGTCCGCTGCATCATGCTCGACAGGCAGCGGCTCGATGAACTGAGCAATGGCCCGCAGAAGGACCTCATCCACAAGCTCCGCTGTGAGGGCGTGCACTTTCAGATCATCAGCCCCACCCCGCCTCACGCGGCTGATCTTCACATGATCATCTCCCGCATGATCTCCACGGCCGGGCTGACCGTGAACAACCCCGCGCTGCATGACCGCCTGGCTGCGGTAGATGACAGCCGACTGGTGGATGGCGCGCTCAAGCTGCTGCCTCGCCAGGTGGAAGTGCTCAGCAATGACGACGCCAGCTGGGCCTGGGGCGATCCGATGTCGTTCCACATCTTCTGGCCGGCTGAAGAAGCAGCGAATTACTACCAGAACCCGCAGATCATGGACCCCTGCTGGTGGGCGCTCAAGCGCGGCCTGGACCCTGCACTCTGGTCAGGGCTGCTGGTGCATGGCAAGCGTTACGCGCTCAAGTACGCCGAGCATTTCAAGGACAATCAGGTGCTCCGCCGGGTGATCGATGAGGTGGACACCAGCCCGAACCATCCGCATCCCATCGAGTGGGTGTACAACGGCATCCGCCTGGGCAGCGACCTCAAAGCGCCGCCCGGCGTGGACCCGACGATTCTGCCCGAGCGTGTCCGCCAGAACATGTGGATCTGGCCTGAAACCGGCGCCACCCTCGGCGAAGCGGCGGCGTACATTTCCAGGCTCACCGGCGACCCGCAGTACGCCCAGGCCGGCGTCGATCACGTGCTGGCCAGCGACCGCTGGAGCTTCGATGCGGAGCATTCACTGTGGCGTCACATCGGTCTGCCTGACGGGCCGGACAAGCGATCGGTGTGCTGGGGTCGTGGCAATGGGTGGATGATCTACGGCGTGCGCGGTCTGCTGGAAGACCTGCCCGAAAACCATCCCGGCCGGGCAGGATTGATCGACATGCTCCGCCGCGGGCTCGAAGGTCTGCTGCGCTATCAGACGCCCAGCGGCCTGTGGTACAACGTGATTCCCGCCGCGCCCGGCGAATGCAGGCTCGATACGTCATCGGCGTGGATGTTCATCAACACCTACGCCCGCGCCTACTGGAAGGGCTGGCTGCGCGATGAACGCATTCCCGAAATGTGTCACAAGGCGTGGCGCGGGATCAAGTCGCGCACGTGGCGAGGCATGCCTGTATCCCACTGCATGGGCATCAGCCACATGCGAAGCCCCATCGGCTATTACGCACGCTACCATGGCCGATTCCTGCCTACTGCGCTCATCCTGCCCTGGGTTGAAATCCAGCGCATGAACGCCGTGGCCAGTGGCAGGTAAGAGATGCAGAGTTAGTAGTTGCGTTTCCAGTGCAGCGGATCGGCGATGACCGCTTCAAGCAGGCCATCGACAAAGGCGCGGATGTCGAACAGGCGACAGTCGGCCTGCCCGACCTTGCCATGGCTGATCTGGCCGATGTTTTCCCAGTATTCGCCGAGCCTGATGCGATCGAGCCAGATGTATCTCGCTTCCGGATCGCTCTGCCTGCGATGCGCCAGCAGCAGACACTCCACGATGTGGATGTAGGTGCTGCTGAAGTAATCCACGCCGAGCATCAGCTGCTTGCCCTGGCGCTGCATCGCCCGGGCCATGGGGGAATGTGTGCCAAACGTCCGCCCCCAGGGCAGCAGGTCCCACGGCGAGACCAGGCCTTCCTGCTCAATGTGCCCTTCGACAAACCACTTTGCATCATGCCCTCTCGCAGCCACCGCGTGGGAGTAGTGGTCTGAACGATACGTTCCGGGCATGAGCCTGAAATGCTCGGTGAGATAGCCGACCGTTGAAGGCGAGGTCTGCACATTCCAGGACTGAACCCGGAGGGCCTTATCCTGGATGAGGTTGAACGAGGGCAGCAGCAGCGTGCCCTGCGGCCCCACCGCCTGCTCCAGGGCAGAAAAAACAGCATCGGCCCCGCCTGTGACCGGGCCGATGCTCTTGAATGACGAATGAATGAACAACACGTCGCCGGGCTTGACCCCCAGCTGCTTCAGATCAGTCAGCAGTGTTTCAACCGATGATGACACGTCCGGTGCCCTTGACGATCTTACCGATCACCTGAGCCGTTTCGCCAGCCTTGTTGAGCTGTTCCACGATCGAATCTGCAAACGAGGGCTTGACGATCACCACGTAGCCAATGCCCATGTTGAAGACATCATACATTTCATCCTGTTCGACGTTGCCATGCTTCTGCAGGAAGTCGAACACGGCCGGTCGCTTCCAGGCCCGGGGATCAAGCTTGGCGTTGAGGTGCGTCCCCAGCGTACGGGGCACGTTACCAGGCAGACCGCTGCCGGTGATGTGCGACATCGCCGCCACCGGCTGCTTGCGCTTGTAGGAGCGGAGCAGCGACACGATCGACTTGGCGTAGATGCGTGTCGGCTCGAGCAGCACCTGGCCCAGCGGACGATTCGGGTCCAGGTCCGGGTAGACCTTGTGGAGGTCGAGCTTCGCTTCGCGGACAACCGCACGCACCAGGCTGTAGCCATTGGAGTGCACACCGCTGGAAGACAGGCCGATGATCACGTCGCCCGGTTCGGCGCGCTTGCCATCGATGATGCGCTTGCGTTCGCAGACGCCCACCGCGAAGCCGGCCATATCGAACTCGCCGGGCGCGTAGACGTCGGGCATCTCGGCCGTCTCACCGCCGAGCAGCGCCGCGCCGGCCTGCACGCAGCCATTGGCCACGCCTTCAACCATCTGCGTGGCGATGCCGGGGTCGAGCTTGTTGACGGCCAGGTAGTCCAGGAAGATCAGCGGCTCAGCGCCCTGGACGATCAGATCGTTCACACTCATGGCCACCAGGTCGATGCCCACCGTGTTGTAGATCTTCAGCTCGGCCGCGAGCTTCACCTTGGTGCCCACGCCGTCAGTGCAGCTGACGAGCACGGGCTCCTTGTAGTTGCGGCTGAAGAGCTTTTCGTTGTAGTCCAGGCGGAGCATGCCTGCGAAGCCGCCATGGGAAGCCAGCACGCGAGGACCATAGGTCCGCTTCACGTGGTGCTCGATCATGTCGACCATCTTGTCACCGGCGTGGATGTCCACACCAGACTGCGCGTATGTCAGGGGGCGTTTGGCCATAGGGCCAACAGTTTACCGGAAAATTTGAAAGTTGTGGCAACGCCCCGCCCCCGACTTTCCGCCCCGCCGGCCGGGCTGGCCAGGGGGTGGGTCTATCTGGTTTCAACCCCGGCGGACAAGGGCCGGATGCCCGTCCCCCCTCTCATCGGCCTGCCCCCGGACCGGACCATCGGGCCCGGAACTGCTATACCTGTCGCCCCGACCTGCCGATAACAATAAAGTTACGTTTCAACGCCTCGGGTTGCGGATGATGCATTTCCGGGCGTCGCCCTGCCGGTCTGATGGGTGACAAATCCCTCAATCAGGCCTATACTCTGACGGAATAAGGTTTTTTAATTGCGGTTCACCTATGCAGCGCGCAGTCTACAACGATTTTGATGAGCACGACATTCCCGGCCTTTTCGCCGAGCATGGCCTGCGTTGCACCCGTCAGCGACAGGCCCTCTACGAAACGCTGCTGAAGACCAATCAGCACCCCACGGCCGAGGAACTGTTCGCCACCGTGTCGCGAACCCATCGCAACATCAGCCTGGCGACGGTCTACAACACCCTCGAAGCCTTCTGCGAAGCCGGCCTGGCCACCCGCCTGCCTGGCAAGGGTTCCTGCTCCCGTTACGATGCCACCACCCACAACCACCTGCATATGCGCGACTCGCGCACAGGCAAGGTGATGGACGCCCCGGGCGACCTGAGCCAGAAGCTCATGGCCAACCTGCCTCAGTCGGTGCTCGACCAGATCGAAAAGCAGCTGGGCTTCCGCGTCGACAAGGTCCAGATCGAACTGGTCGGCCAGTTCAAGAAGGGCTGAGCAAGACAGAACACGACGTCTTTCATCTCACTCGAATAACAGATTAAAACATCCAGCCTCACCGCTGGATGTTTTTTTTATTGTCGTCGCGTGAGGCAGCCCCCCCCAATCGTCACTCTCTCGCATGCGGGGGGTGACGCAAGAAGATCACCCATTGCTCACACCCGATTCCGCCACACGTACACGCCCCACTCCACCACCAGCAGCGCCAGCACGCCCCACAGAAACCAGTGCTGCACGGCCTGTCTGATCTGCGTGCGCTGCGGGGCCACCGTCTCCACAGGCTGACTGCCAATGACCAGCTGTGTCACCGGGCGAAGATCGCTTTCCAGTCGATCCACCAGGCTCACGGCCAGTCGGTCCCAGGGGGCATCCACGCGCGTGCTGTCCGTCGCGTACACCCCCACCTTCCCGGCCGGGGGAATCAGCAGTTCGCTGCCTGCAGGCGTGGCGCTGAGCGTGCCCGGCCCGCGATAGTTCACGATCGAGCTACTGCCCGATGAACCTGCCATGCGCTGGCGCAGCGGAACGCTCACCGATCGCCCGGGCTGCGTGATCCACCCCGTCTCGGATGTTTCTGATGCGCCCAGCCAGCTCATGGCGTTACTCATGAACACCGGGAAGCCCACCAGCAGCGGCCAGTTGCTGCGCACCGGATCGAACGCCACCACAATGCTCCGCCTGCCCTGCTTTTCCAGACTGGTAATCAGCGGGCCGGCCGAGGACATCGCCAGCGCCTGCGCCTCCGCAGGCAGCGTCAGTCGCGTGCTGTCGGCCATCACCAGTTCATCCAGACCGGCGTAGCGCATGATCGGGTGATCACGCTGCCAGGAGAGCACCACCTGCTGCCTGCCCTGCGATGTTTCCACCACGCGATCCACACCCACGGCCGGCGCTCCAGCGCCCAGATACAGCGCATGCACGCCAGGCGGCGTCTGCGGCTCGTAGTTATCAAACACCGCAATGTCATACGGCCCCAGCCCGCCTGACGTGCGGGCCAGCGATTCATACTGCTCGGGCGTCACACGATCCACCTTCGCCAGCCCTGACGCATCGAGCGCCCGCGAGATGAACCGCCTGCTCTGCCCTACTTCCAGCGCCCGCAGTTCACGCTGGGGCGCGATGATGACCCACGCCAGATCGTCGGCCTGCAGAGCATCGGAGCCATCGAGTGACACTTCCACCAGCGACTGGCCTGCCTGCTCCATCGCCAGGCTCATCGGCGTAACCGATACTTCAGGCTGGTCGGGCAGCGTGGGCGAGAGCGTCAGCGGAATCACCCGCGCCAGCTGGCCATCGACCTTCACCGTCACCTTCACATCCTGCGGGTTCGGGCTGTCGTTAGAGATGCCAGCAAACACCTCCACGCGATTGGGGTTCTGAAAATCCCGACGGGCCGAGAGCGTGACAATGCCCCGGTTCACAGGCTGATCGCTGCCGATGCGAAGCAGCTTCACATTGGCAAAGCCCTGCAGTTCCGACTGCGTGGGCATGACCAGTCGGCCGTCGCTGAAGATGTAGATATCCAGCCCGGATTCCTGACGGGCAAACTGCTCGAGCAGTGTCAGCGCCGGTTCGAGTCGGCCCGGCTCATCGGTGGCGGGAATGTCATCAATGGCGCGCAGCAGCCGATCGCGGTCGGCCGTGAAGGGCTCGACGATGCGGGCATCGTAGCCCATGCTCACAATCATCACCCCCGGCCCCTGCGACGCATCGCGGGCCAGCTCCCGCGCCAGTTCGCGGGCTTTTTCCAGGCGCGTGGGCGATTCATCGGTGGCGTTCATCGAAGCCGAGTTGTCGATGACTATCACCACACGACGACCTGACGACGACCAGCCATCGACCGTCGGCCTGGCCAGCGCCAGCAGCAGCCCGATGAGCAGCAGCAGTTGAAGAATCAGCAGCAGATTGCGGCGGAGCTTCTGGAACGGCGCACTGGCCTGCATGTCCTGCACGGCTTTGCGCCAGAGCAGCGTGGTGGGAACCTCCACCTGCTTGCGGCGGAGCTTGAGGAAATACATCAGCACCAGCGCCGGTAGAACCACCGCCGCTGCTGCCAATGCCATCCATGGTGCGAGAAACGTCATGGGGTTTCCTCAGTCGTCCTTTCTTACGTCAGCAGTCCACGCTGCCTCAGGTGTTCGAGCACCAGCGTTTCAAACGACACGCCCGTATCGGCCAGCGCATAACTCACACCCCGCTTGAGGCAGTGCTGGCGCACCTGCGAGCAGTACGCCTCGAGATTCTCGCGGTAGCGTTTGAACAGCTCCGGGCTGATGGTCACTTCCACATCCTGCCCGTCTTCCACATCGCGCAGACGAAGATCGCCAGACAACCCCGCCCTGGCTGGGTCGAGCTCCTGCGGCGAGAGAATCTGAATGGCATGCACATCCCACTTTTCTGACGACACAGGCTTGAGCGCATCATCCAGATCGCCCTTGTCCATGAAGTCGCTCACCAGCACGATGATGCCCTTGCCAGGCTGACTGCGCGCCAGCCTGCGGGTGAAATCTTCAAGCGACACCGCGCCGGGTTCATCATTCAGCGACATCGGCTGCGAGAGGAACGTGAGCATCTGTCGCACCGGGCGCCGGCCACGCAGATTCGTCACCGCCTGTGTTCTGTCGCCTGCGAAGGCGTACACGCTCACGCGGTTGTAGTTCACCAGCCCGATGTATCCCAGCGCTGCAGCCAGCTGGCGGGCAAAGTGCGATTTTTTCGGTGAGCCGTAGTCCATCGACCTGCTCAGATCAATCGCCACAGTCAGGGCCATATCCTGCTCTTCCATGAACAGGCGCAGGAACAGCTTGTCGAGACGGGCGTAGAGGTTCCAGTCGATGAAGCGAAGGTCGTCACCCGCCACGTAAGGCCGGTAGTCCGCAAACTCCACGCTCTGGCCACGCTGCTTGCTGCGGCGGTCGCCCTGCAGCTTGCCTGAAAGAATCTTGCGCGACAGCACATCGAGCTTGTCGAGCGACTGCATGAACAGAGGCGAAAGCAGCTCCCCTGACGACGCCCCGGCCGACGGGCGCGCCACAGCTCCCGGCGCGGTGGCTGGCGCGACGTCCTCATTCTTCAGGCTGGCGGGAATGCGTGTCATGGTGTTCTCACGAGTTCACATCAGGCATTCACGGTGATGGCCAGGTGGTCCATGATGTCATTGAGGATCAGGTCGCTGGTGATGCCCTCGGCCTGGCCTTCAAAGTTCAGCAGCACGCGATGGCGCATCGCAGGCAGCAGGATGCTCTTGATGTCCTCCACGCTCACATGCCCTCGGCCGTCGAGCAGCGCCCTGCACTTGGCCCCCAGGATGATCGCCTGCGCTGCGCGAGGCGAAGCGCCGAAGCGCACGAACTGCTTCGTCATCCCCGTGGCGAACTCGCCCTGCGGATGCGTCGCCAGCACGCAGCGGATGGCGTAGTCCTGCACGTTGGGCGCGACGATCACCTGTCTGACGAGCTTCTGGTAGGCCAGAATCGTCTGCGCATCAATCACCGGATTGATCTGAGGCTCATGGCCTGCGGTGGTGCGATTGACGATCTCATGCAGCTCCTCGCGGCCGGAGTAGCCCACTTCGAGCTTGAACAGGAAGCGGTCCAGCTGCGCTTCAGGCAGCGGATACGTGCCTTCCTGTTCCACCGGGTTCTGCGTGGCCATCACGAAGAAAGGCCGCTGCATCGGATAGCTCTTGCCCGCGACGGTGACGCTGCGCTCCTGCATCGCTTCGAGCATGGCCGACTGCGTCTTGGGCGTGGCGCGGTTGATTTCGTCGGCCAGCACGATCTGCGCGAAGATCGGCCCGGGCTGGAAGCGGAACTCGCGGCGCATCTGCCCGTCATCGCCGGGGCCTTCCATCACGATGGTGGTCCCGGTGATGTCGGCGGGCATCAGGTCGGGCGTGAACTGAATACGCGAGAACGCCAGCGACAACGCCTGACTCAGGCTGCGGATCAGCAGCGTCTTGCCCAGGCCGGGCACGCCTTCAAGCAGCACGTGGCCGCCGACGAAGAGACTGGTGAGTACGCCGTCGACAATGTCCTTATGGCCGACGATGGCCTTCTCGACTTCCTTGCGCACCTTCTGATACGCCTCGCGAAACGCGGCAGCCTGCTGGGCTACTTCCTGTGCGGCGGGCGATGGTTTTTCTGCATGAGCCATGATCTTCTCCTGGCAGTGGGTCTTTCAATGCGTGTGCTGGCGGGTCAGTGGTGAATCCGCGGTTGGATGTCGTGTCGCCTTGCGTCATTCCCACGCAGGCGGGCATGACAAAAAAGCAGGCCGTAAGCAAAGACTGCATATGACAACAATGCGTCGTGCATCATTGCTCCTCCAGCTTCTGCCTGGCGCGGCGTTTGGCGTCCAGTAGACGGCTGGTTCCGCCGGCCTGTTCCTGATTCTTCTTCGCCTCGGCGGCTTTGCCTGCCTGGGCCTGCTGAGCGTCCTGCTTCTTGCGCTGAGCCTGCGCCTGCATCTGCGCGATGGGCGATGCACCGGCCGCGGGCGGCGCGGCTTCCTTAGCGCGACTGCTCTGCGCAGCGGCGGTCGTGGCAGGCTTGGCATGTGCGGCCTGCGTCTTGCGTTTCGCAGCAGCCAGCGCGCGGGCGGCCTGATCGCTCACCGACGAGACACGATCCAGCCCCAGCCAGGCGCGGATTGCGCCGGGGTCCCACGTCAGGCGGCGGACCGCCACGTCCAGCAGGAACAGGGGCAGCAGCAGCCAGACCAGCAGTCGCCACAGCGGCCGAATCGCGCGGGAAGAGGGAATCTGCACGTCGCGTGAGAACAGGCCTGTCACCTGCCCCGGCGCGGCCTGCAGCACTCGGCCGCCGGTGATGAATGCTACTTCTTCCAGCAATGCTCGACGTGAAGCAAACCGCCTCAGTTCCATGCCCGGGGGCCGATTCGCACCGCCTGACACAAAGTGACGATTCCCCTGTGCATCCATCCCCAGCACACTCACCAGATAACTGCCTGACTCCGTGGCCTGTGCCTGCGTTTCATAGAGCCCCGGGCCCACCTGATGCAGTGTCACCTGCTGCCTCTGACCATCGGGCGCCACCACCGCAGCCTGCACGCTGGCCAGTTGCGCAAAGCCGCTGCCCGCGCCATCACCACCGGCTGCGGTGGCTTCCAGTCGCAGGCGCAGTTTGTCATCTTCAAACCAGCTGGTCAGTTCGAGATCTCTGCTCGATGCAGGCCTGCTGATGGCGCGCACCAGGCGCGACCAGAAATCGCCATAGCCATCCCACTCCACCCACTTCCCGCCCCAGCGGGTGGTGGCGTCGGAGGTGAACGCCGCCACCTGCCCCAGCCCTACCTGCCAGTGCGCCAGCACAGGTTCATCTTCCGGGCCAAGCAGCGCGTTGAACACGCGCGGGTCGCTCCTGCGCTGCGTGCGCACGATGCCATCGAGCCCGGGCATGTGCGTGACGCCTGACACCAGCGGCGAACCACTGGCCACCAGGCGCGGCATGAAAGTTGTTTCGCGGATCAGATTCTTACGAATCGTGCGGGCTTCCTTGATAAACACCTGAGGCAGCTTGCGCGGATTGTCCACCGGATAGAACTTGCCCCCGCCATGCTGCGCAATAGTCTGCAGCAGCCCGCTGTTGGCGCCATCGCCAATGCCAATGGTCGAAACCGTGATGCGGTCCTGGCGGATGCGCTGAACCAGTTCTTCGTAGTTACTGCCATCACTGTGGCCGTCGGTGAGCACGATGATGTGCTTGACCGCGGCGTCATCGGTCCTGATCGAAGCCAGCGCCCGGTGGGCCATTTCCAGCCCGGGGTAAATGTTGGTTCCCCCGCTGGGGGTGATGCTGCGCACCTGGTGCATGACCGCGCGACGGTCGTTGTTGTAACCCAGCGGCGTGACCCAGGTGGCGGCATGATCGAACGCCACCACGCCGATCATGTCGCGCGGGTACAGCGTGCTGATGGCCATCACCGCAGCCTCGGCTGCCAGCTCCTGCTGGGAGTACGCCGTCCCGCCAACGGGCGACATCATGGAGCCTGAGCGGTCGATCACCAGCACCAGCGCTCCAGTAGGCAGCACCAGCTGCGCGGGCAGTTCGCAGTCCACCGGGAAAATGCGGCTGAGCGTGGAGTTGTTCCATCCACCTGCGCCGAAGCTGTCAGGCCCACCCATCACCAGCAGCCCGCCGCCGATGTCAGAGACATACTGCGTGAGCAGGCCCTGCTGGGCATCATCCATCAGCTCGGCGGGAATGTTCTGGAGAATCACCGAGTCGTAGCGCGACAGCTCCGCCAGATCGCCAGGCACCGCCGTGCCAGGGAGTATCTGCGTCTTGAGGCCCTGCGACTGCAGCTTGTCGGTCAGCCGACGGGTTTCGTTGAGAGGCTCGTTGGTGAGCACGAGCACCTGTCCCTGCCCGCGCACGAGTGTGAAGGCCGACGCACGGTTGTTAGCCACCACCGCATCGGCCTGGGCGGCGGGCTCGAAGATGGCTTCAAAGCG